>ERZ778504.363-NODE-363-length-49231-cov-10.594904_pt1 | contig 49231 bp, 49 predicted proteins | sample MGYA00510046_ERZ778504 | MGnify/ENA primary metagenome ERZ778504 (study PRJEB29527, sample SAMN07138964) | mouse gut metagenome | material: feces | host: mouse | place: China:Nanjing | collected 2016-01-25 ...
AACGGACTTATTCAGCTGTCACTCTTTTAGTTATAATTCATCGAACTCACGTTAAGTTATTTTCAGTTCCCGTCCATTAGGTGCGATGATTTTTGAAAGATAGAATCCGGATATCCTGTTATTTGTCAACACAGGCAATGTCACGTACTCCCATACTACAGCAGTATAGTCCACTGCACCATAGCTGCCTCCAAAACAATATGTATATCCGTCATCAGTCGTTATTCGTATTTCAGAGTCATACTTGTCTCCTGGTGCCCTCATCTTATATCTGGATATATCCACCTTATAGTGTCCTCCGTCATTTCCTGAAACAATTACGCTTCCGTCAAAATCTATCATGAATTTTCCGGAATGTTTTCCAAAATTGAAATGATAGATGTCTGAAGAAAACTCACCTTTATAGTCATTATCTTTAAAGGCAAGAGCATCTTCATTGAACTGAGTCCCTATATACGACAGCGGAGAACCGGAAAGCATGTCCTTTTTGACTTTTTCCGGATTTCTTTTTGCATTTTTAATATTCCACAGAAAACCGGCAGTATATTGCTCTGCCATCATATCGTCCGGCTTTCCTTTGACTTCCCGATATATTATTCCTCCGCATTCCAGTGACCAGTCTCTTCCGACAAAGTTGTCCGGCTCATTTGGCCTGAAACCTTCAGAGTTGTACCTTACCGAAATCGGAAAGTCAAAGTCCTGGTCCTGGAAATGGATAACCGGGATGCTCAAGTCAAGCCGTCCGGAGTTCTGCAAAACGGGAATCTTGTCATACATTATCATGGATGCCGTCTGCGGGGACATTCCTTTTATCTTATACTTCATGTCATACTGTGCCGTGCCGGACTCAGCATCTGCAGGAACAATATCCTGAGAATGACATAATACAGGGAATGCGTTAAACAGGATTGCAACGGCAAGGCTGATTCCTGTTCCGGATTTGTGTGTGAATGTCTGTACCATATTATTATAATTAGGATTATAGATAAACCATCGTAAGCTCCTCTCCATCTTTGACGGAATAAATGTAATGCGTTCCCTGTGGCGGATCTCCGCATTTATCGCATCTTGAGTAGACATTGAGACCATTGCATCTGAATGTCAACACCTTACGCACTTTTTATTGATTAATTATTGAGCGCATATTGATTTATTTCCGGTGATTGTCAATTTTTTGTCAACAGACAATCAACAAAATGGAGGTAATTCTCTATCAATCAATGCACAGGTTATCAATTTCCTGTCAATATACTGTAAACGGGAGCTGCGGATTGCCGTATTGCCTACCTTCAAACAAAAAAATCATGGTTAAAGCAAAAAGACTTAAGGCATTTTCATTGTCAGAACTACTGGTTGTGCTTGTCATTATAGGTATCCTTGTAATAGTGGCACTGCCTAATCTCATGCCCCTCATATCCAAAGCCAAGGCAACTGAGGCCCAGCAGCAGCTTGCTTTTGTGCATACCCTACAGCAGAGCTATTTCTACACGTGGTCCAGATATTCGGAATCCTTGGAAGATATCGGGTTCGAACAGCAGGCATTGGTTACTGAAGGAGGCATGGCAAATTATGTCATAGAAATAGTGGAAGCCGACGGACTGGGATTCCGCGCAAGGGCAAGAGCCGTTGTTGATTTTGACCGTGACGGACAGTTCAATGAATGGGAGATTGACCAGGACAAAAGACTGGTTGAGACCGTAAAGGATTGACACCTATGCTTGTAATTGCAGGACATATAGCTATCTGTGTGACATTCGCAGCTATAGCGGTCTCCGACTTCAGATCACGGATCATCAGCGTATTATGGCTTTTCCTTGCCGGCATTTCCGCCTTGCTTTTAGCCTTTTCCATCTACGGATGGGAGCGCATGCTTCACAATATCATTACAGGAGGTATCCTGCTGGCTTTTGTCAATGCATGCTGTCTTATTTATTTCAAGGCAAAATACGGCAGAGATTCCGCATATGTGGATTCCGCTATAGGTCTTGGCGATATAGTGTTCCTCGCAATATGCATCCCTCTGTTTACTTGCGACCGGTTTGTATGGATGATGGTCGCCTCCTCTGCAATGGGGCTGCTCTACGCCTTATGTTTCCGATCCGACAGCATCCCTCTTGCCGGAATAAGCGCATTGGTGTCAATGGCAATCATTATTATTGAGATATTCAAATGACTATAGAGGACAAAATACCTGTTGAGATACTTCAGACACTCAACCCTGAGATTGTAAAGGAGTACTCCCTGATACCATACGGCAAATCAGGAGATTCGCTCATGTGCTACAGAAAGTCAGGCTGCTGTCCGGATGACAAGCTTGATATGCTCAGTGCAGTAACCGGCTACCATATATACGTTTCCGACATTGACGGAGAGGCATTTGCCCGCCTGTATATCAAGAACTATCGTGACGGATTGTCCAGGAAGGCCGGCACAGGGAAAGACTTCCTGTACAGCCTGATACGTGAAGCATATTTCATGTATTGCAGCGACATTCATTTCGAGTGTTACGAATCCCGATACAGGATAAGGTTCAGGATAGACGGCAAACTTATGGAGCAGTATTCTCTTGAACAGAGCCAGTACATATCACTTGTAAACCAGGTCAAGATACTTTCCATGCTTGACATTGCGGAGAAGAGGCTGCCTCAGGATGGAAGGCTGTTCTATAAGTCTGAAGATATCAAATTTGACGTCAGGGTGTCAGTAATGCCTTCGGTGTATGGTGAAAAGGTCGTGATGAGGCTTCTGACAAGGCAGCCTGAACTTCTGGAAATTGACAACCTCGGCCTGGACAGGAAGCAGCTTGCAGACTACAGGACGGCAATAGGCAGGCCATTCGGCATGATTCTGATAAGCGGACCTACCGGTTCCGGCAAGAGCACGACATTATATGCGACTCTACGCGTGCTGAACAAAGAATGGAACAATATACTCACAATAGAAGACCCTGTTGAATATACTCTTGACGGAGTGAATCAGGTTCAGCTCAAGGAAGAAGTCGGGCTAAGTTTTCCGGTAGCATTGAGGACATTCCTCAGGCAGGACCCGGATGTCATAATGGTCGGAGAGATAAGGGACCAGGATACAGCCCAGATGGCAGTCAGAAGTTCACTTACAGGCCATCTGGTACTTTCCACAATACATGCGAACAGTGCCTACGGATGCGTGCAGCGTCTTGTCGGGATGGGAATCAACAGGTATCTGATAGCTGACACCCTGATACTTATGGCTGCGCAGAGACTGGTCCGCATACTCTGCCCGTACTGCCGTCAAGAGTATTTTATGGAAGGACGGCGCATCTACAGGCCCGTGGGCTGTGAAAAATGTTTCTATACCGGCTATCGGGGAAGAAAAGCCATATATGAGATAATCCCTGTTGATGATGACATAAGGACCTGCATACGTAGCGAGAATGCAGACATAGACAGAATAATAAGCAATAAAGGAATTTCGACACTTTCTTCGTCAGGATACCGGCTGCTGTATTCCGGAGACACATCTCTTGAAGAGATACTTCCGTTTGCAGGATGTGAATATCAGGTGGCACAAGAAGAAGTGCCGGATAGAAAACAAATGGACATATGAGAATAAGAACATGTATTATTGTATTGCTGCTCTTTTCTTCTGCTGCATATTGCATGGGGCAGCCTCTGGACAGTGCCGGAATAGACGATGTCCGCAGACGTCTGGAAAATTTGGTTGAAGAACATCCTGTCTTTGCTGAAGAAGTGGATGTCTCCGTAGGGAAGATGCAGCTGTCGGAACTCCTTAGAATGGTGGCCAAGATGAAGAATGTCAACATTTCTGTCAGGGATGGTCTGGACTGCATGATAACTTGCAGTTTTTCGCGTTCGAGAATAGATAAGCTCCTGCTTTTCATTTGCGAAGAGTATGGCCTTGACATAGCGATATACGGCAATATCGTTTCAGTGTTCAGAAAGGTGCCTGAGCCTGAAACCTACACTTCTCCGGATATAAGGTGGATTGTGCCTGACTCTCTGTTTTCCTTCCGGTTCACAGACAAATATCTTTCTGACGTTACCGGAATAATATCACGCAATGCCGGAATAAATGTGATTATCCCGAAGCCGTTGCAGCAGGAAAAGATTGACGGAAGCGCTGATAAGGTAAATATTTATGATGCACTGAAGATAATAGCCGAAACAAACGGGCTGTCACTATTTCCTGTAAAGGGAAGTTCAAGGCTATGGTGCATGCACCGCCCTTCGGAAGAAAAGGTAACACAGGCATCTGGACGCAGGCTTGGATTCAGTATGGCAACTGAGGATACCGCTATGGTAGTCCCTCTAAACTTCAGATCTGTCCGTAACATAGAGTCACTTATACCGTCTCCGCTTTCGGAAGGACTTGCAGTGATAACGTCAGAGGAAATGAATTCAGTGATTCTCCATGGAAGTTCGGAACGTGTTTCGCGTGTAAAGGATTTCATTTCGGGAATAGATGTACGGATACCTCTTGTAGCCATTGATGTAATGATTGTAGAAGTCTCCAAGACATCTCTGAGGGATGTAGGCCTCAAGGCGGGACGCAGGGCAAAGGCTGTGGAAACAGAAGGCAGCATCGGCGGTGGAATCGACCTGACAATAGGGACAAGCCCGATATTGCCACTGCTTCAGAGGATAGACGGATTCAGCAACATGAATCTCGGGAATGTTGCCGAGAACCTCTACGTTGAACTGAAATTGCTGGAGAACAACGGACTGCTCAGCCTGGAATCCACACCAAAGCTTTCAACCCTTAACGGTCATCAGGCTGTGCTGACCAAAGGAGAAACAACTTATTATAAAGAAGTCAGCACATCATATATAGGCTCTCAGAATCCGTGGCAGAATTCTTCATATACATGGAAAAGCGTGGATGCAGACCTGACCCTCAAAATTACCCCATATGTGAGCTGCGACAGTCTTGTGACCTTGGATGTGGACCTGAACCAAAGCGAATTTGGTGTAATGACAGAAGAAAATGCGCCACCTGACATCAAAAGACGTGGTTTCAAAAGCATTGTCAAGGCCGCTGACGGAGATGTAGTCCTGCTTGGAGGAATTGATGTCAGTCTGTCATCCGACGAACGGAGGGGACTTCCTGGCATATGCCGCGTACCTGTCCTTAGGTGGATATTTGGAGGCCGGAAAAAAGAAAAGACAGAGTCAAAACTAAATATATTCATACGTCCAATAATAGTACAATAATGCTGTATTTCCGTTTCATATTGGCAGAAGGCAATTCCTCTGTTGAAGGCAGGGACCAGTCTGCCGTCTTTAATTTGCCTCTGAAAATCTATAGTTATAGCCGTCAGGGCAAGGGGCAGGGCCCATGTCTTGATTTCCTGAGCGATGCCTGTATTATAGAGGACATCAAGAAACTGACTGCCAAGTACGGCAAATATGCAGTCGTTTCATTTGAGGGAAGTTCTATATTTTCCATTGAAAAGGATTCCGATGACAGCTTGGCAAGGCAAGTTGCTGAAGACAAGCTGACTTTTGCCTCGAATCCATATTGGAAAAACAAGGACATGACATTGTTTGTCCGCCGTCCCCGTATAATACCATTGTTGGATTTGCTCAAATCTTCCGGTATTGCAGTAATGAGATGGCAGCTTGCAGATTATGGAAGGCAGGAGGAACATGGATTGGAAATGTATCTCAAAGAATCTCTCGCCGAAGGGCTGTCCTTTTCCGGATTAAGGAACGACCCGGAAGGACTCTTCTCGTATATGTGCTTCAGACTTGACAGAGTCAAGTTTGTGGCATTGGCAGCAATGCTCTTTATCGTGATGTCGGCCTGCCTGCTTTCAAGATTCCTGGCAGATAAAATCTCCGATACGTCAGCTGAACTGGAGGCCATAAGGAGACAGACCGGTGAAAGCATTGAGATGGAAAAAGATGCGGACATCATCATGTCGGGATTAGGTGCAGGAATCTTTCCTCCAGCCTCTTATATAATTGACAGACTGTCAGTCCTGAAACCCAAAGGAATCCTATATACAAAAGTGAGCATTACGGGGAAAGTGATAACAGCTGCCGGGAATGTGACAGACTCTGATTCTCTTGTGAGGCTGGCAGATTCACTTGAGGAAGAAGACTATATAACGGGTTGCAGCATATCTTCGATTAAAACCGGAAGGAACGGGACTCAATCATTCATATTGGAAATCTCTCTGAAATGAAAATAAAGGAATACAGGAAAACGATAATGCTGTCGGGCATATTGGCAGCAGCCATTATTATGGCAGCGCATTTTACTGTTATGAAGAGTGCCCGAATGGCAGTAAGGTTATACTCATTAAAAACAGAGTTGGATGAACAAGGCCGCAAAAATGCTGAGAACAAGGCCATGAATACCGGTCACGGCATCCATGCTGAGGTTTCAGATGGCAGTAATGTCATGCAGGAAATTTTAAGTTGCATAAAAAAGCATGGCTGTTCCGTCATATCAGTAAAACCGGAGATTGTAATTAATCAGGGAAAATACGGCCTCAATCGCATATCAGTCTCATATACAGGAAATTTCCACGACCAGATACTTGTCCTGGACAGCATCTGCAGGACTTTTACGCCAGGACAGGCAATGCAGGAATGCTCGTTCATGGTTGAATCAGGCTTGTCCGGAAAATCTGTAGCATGTTCATTCGTATTGAACTATATAATAAAGAATCATGGAGAGAAACAGCAGATTTAATATAGTCCTTATTGTCATGACTGCAGGCATATGGATTTATATAATGTACAAGGTCTTGCCTATATATTTCAGGAGCGGCCCGGACTTGTCTCAGCCCACAGTATCCGCAAAACCTCCTGATGTCAAATATGGCTACATGCTGTCCCTAAAATATGACATTCCTTTTGACATCGGGGAAAAAGCGGAGAAGAAAAAGCAAGACGCTCAGCCCCCTCCGCCATTAAAGCCGGCACCCTTGCGTCCATGCAGATATATAGGGAAAATATGTAACGGAAAGGAGGAAGTGATGGTTTTGGAAATAGACGGAATGTATGTATACACAGCGGAAGATGCCGGACTCAACGGGAATACCTGCCGGATAGTATCACATTTTGGAGATACGGTTTCTGTAAGATATAATGACATGATATTCAATGTATGTATAAAAGAAAAATAAAAGGAAGTGCGATGCCGCTGGCCATCATGTTCTCTGCCATGGCAGCACTCTTTCTTGCTGCAGTCATGAGTCATTGGCAGGAAACTACAATGCTATACGCAAGGAATGACGCTGTCAGACAGGCGGATGCTGCCATATATGCCTCTTGTCTCATATGCTGCAGGGACATGTCCATTTTACCGGAAGGAACAGGACCCGTATCTATACGGCCTTTTCCCGGGAAGAATATTGAAGTTCTGGTCTGCAGACGAATGCATGGCCTATACGACATGCTGACTTTCAAGGTGCGGCTGCCCGGTGGAGGTGAGCGTTGTTCTGCACGGCTTATTGGCAAGTCTGCGGACATGACAGGTTCTTCTGTAATTATAAAGGACACGGGCACAGATATCTCCATTGGTGACGAATGCCTCATAGAGTCAACTCTGTATGTTCCTAAAGGCAGGTATAGGCCGGTTTCCCATGCAGGAAGTGGCAGGCACAGGCTTTCCGGCAAGCTTGACATCAGGAAAAGTCCTGCGGCATTCCCTTGTACAGATGTCAGAGCCGATGAAGCGCTAAAGATGATATATGCGGACTCTTGCGGAGACAATGTGTTTCTTTCGGATATGGATTCCATACCTGACATGACAGTTTCTGCACGAAGTGTAACAGTTGGTTCCAAGTTCAGGAATTCCGTCCAGATATTTGCACGGGACAGTATTGTTTTGGAAGATGGTGCTTTCCTTGAGTATCCGTCTGGGATACATGTCATGTCACCTGGCGGCATGATTGTAATGAAAGGCAACTCTGTTGTAGAGGGGTACGCCATAGTGTCCTCTACCGGTGGAAATCAAGATTATGGAACAGGACAGATAAACTATATCCAAACTGACAGCGCTACAGTAAGAGGTCTTGTGATAGTTGACGGAAAGGCAGACATAAGAGGCACGGTGACCGGAAGTCTATATTTATCTTATCCCATATCACGGACGGGGCGTAGCTATTCCCCTATGACATTACGGGGGCTGGCACAAATTGACAAATGTTCTCTTCCCTATCCTGTATTCCTGTCTGGCGCAGCAGGAATGGAGGTCGCGAAAGTGCTGCCTCCTGAATTCCAGACAAGCCATAATAAAGAGACTATGCAATGAAGTTCCTACGTATTCCTTACATCAGCGGCAGCACTCTGATAGAAACTGCCGTAGCCTCCGCAATAGTCATGATTGTCTTCATGATTGCGACATCAATCATGTCCAGGTTATGCGGAAAAGCTGCAGATGCCGATGCTTATCGTGACATGTCAAAATGCAGGGATTCCGTCATAGTGGCTATCACTAATCAAAGACAAATACCGGAGAAGACAATATACAGAAGAAGTTGGGGCATAATGAGGGTGGAGACGGCCGAGTGCAAAGTTCCCGGAGAAGAACTTCAGGCAATCTCGGTCTCAGTGGTGATGAAGTGCGGCTATTTGAGTAATATATACTATATGGTGGAGACTGACGGACATGAAATATAATGGAATGACAATGCCGGAAGTAATGGTTACCATGATACTTACAGGCATCTTATGCATTTCGGTAATGAATGCGGCTTCAATAATGGGAAAGTTTGGTGCCATGTTTCGGGACGGGACTGGCAGGGTCATGTCAGGCATAAGGGCAGGAATTTGCCCGGTACAGGATTCCGTGCATATGGCCGGACTTGATTCTCTAAGAAAAACGATATACGATTATGAATCTCAAAAGAAATCAGAAACTGAAGCATGGTGAAAAACAGGAACTTTTCACAGAAATGCATACTCTGTTGAATGCAGGACTTGATTTCACAAGAATGTTTGAAGTGCTTACTAATGAAGTGGAGAATCCTCTTCCAAGAGCAGGTTTTCTCAAGGAAATCTATATTAGCATAGTTCAAGGAGACAGCCTCTATACGGCAATGCTGAAATCCGGCGCATTCTCAATCCTGGACTGCAGCACCATAAGGATAGGAGAAAATACCGGACATCTGGAATACACTCTTTCATTCCTTGCGGAATATTACAGGAAGAAGGAAGAGCAAAGGAAAGCTGTCATATCCGCCGTGGCTTATCCTCTGGTTGTATTATGCTTTGCCATTGTTGTCCTTGCATTCATGATGCTTGTGATTATACCAATGTTCAGTCAGGTATATTATAGAATGGGACAGGAACTCCCGGACTTGACACGCCGTGTCATAAGCCTTTCCGAAAGATTCCCTCAGATAATTATTGCTCTGCTTATAATATCAGCATGTTTAGTGATGTTTCTTCCATTCTATAAGGACTCCCCTGCTGTCATGAAATTAAGGTCATATATCACCCTACGGCTTCCGTATATAGGGAAGACCGTCAAACTTGAAATGCAGGGAAATTTCTGCAGGATGATGTCACTTCTTTCAAGTACAGGTGTCCCTATGCTTGATGCGCTTGAACTTGTTTCTGATTCCATGCAGTTGCATGACTACAAGTCCGCTTTTGAGGACATACGGAGAAATGTGAAATGCGGCAGCAGCCTTTCTGATTCCCTATCTGCCTTTCCAGCTCTCTTCGGAAACAAAGTATGCATGATGATCAGAGTCGGAGAGGAAAGCAACAGGCTTTCAGACATGTTTGCAAAAGCCGGGAACCTGCTGTCTGAAAGCCTGGATTATCATCTGAAGAAACTGGCTACTTATATAGAACCTGTACTGATTCTTCTGGTAGGTGCCATAGTGGCAGTAATCCTGATTTCCATGTATCTTCCTATGTTCAAAATGGGAATGACGATGACTTCGTGAGTCATGAACATATGCTAATGCTGCAATCTGCCCCGTAATTCAGATATCATTGTCATGATGCTGTGTGATGAGGAAGAGAGTACTTTTGCGACAATGGAAGGCTGGCATCCATACGAAAGCATCAGCAGGACAGCCTTTTTCATGTCTGACATGTCCAATTTTGCTATTCTTTTCATTTTAGGGAATTCTTTAATGAAGTCATCAGACTTCATCATCCTGAATATTCTGCATCTGTGCTTCTTTTTGCAGATTTTCAATTGCTCCTCAATCCTTATATACATTTCCTCAGAAGACAAATGCCGGTATCCGATGATTGCATGCCTGAGTGCTTCCAGTATTTCAGAAGTATACTGGGATTGAAGAATCAGCAATGATGATTCCAATTTTGTTCTGAGAATGGATTGTTTTACCGTTTCCATAATGATTTGTGTGTTAGAAAAGTGTGGTTAATGATTTTTATTAAAATTATCACTCTTCCGCCATATCCGAAGCTGCATCAGCTCCATCCCATTTCATTACGGAATGCTATTCTGCCATGAACTGACAGTCCCGGCATCTCCAGACGAAGAATCACCGGAATAAAAATAGTGGCAGCCTGAATTTCCGACAACCTATTTACAACAAGCATAGGCCGAAAAAAGGCCAGACATGCGCCAAACAACTTTCCGACAGAGACAAATCCCTGTTATCCAGCCACATGCATCATCAAGAATACAAAAAAATCATCCAATCATATTTTCCTGACCACACGTGCGGGATTGCCTACCGCAACACAATTGTCAGGAATATCATTAACCACGACAGAGCCAGCCCCGACTGTGACATTGGAACCGATCGTGACACCGGGAAGTATCGTTACACTGCCGCCTATCCAGACATTGTCACCTATTTTGACAGGCCTGGCCCACTCGTTACGGGTGTTCCTTTCCACCGGATCCGTACTATGACAAGCCGTATATATGCTGACATTCGGTCCGATGAAACAGTCGTCCCCGATAGTCACAGGAGCCTCATCAAGAACCGTAAACGAAAAATTCGCGAAGAAACGCCTCCCCACTGAAATCTGCTTGCCATAGTCACAATAGAAAGGTTGATTGATAATAATGTCATCATCCCCAATATGGCCAAGCAGCCCCTTAAGAACCATCAATTTGCCTTCGACATCACCCGGTCTCAAAAGATTATAATCATGCACAATCTCCTTGGCCTCATTCAATTCCCGTATAAGTTCCTCATCCGCAGCGAAATAATCCATTCCCGCCAGCATTTTTTCTTTGTTTGTCATAATGATATGTCTTTATTACATCTGCAAAAATAACATAATAACGTCTTCATGCTATAGTACTCTGCTGAAACTGATAATTCTAACAGTTTATAGAACCCAAGCCCGCACCATTATCTCAGGCACGTCATAAAAGTAGCTAACAGCCAACAAATTAACAAGCCACAGAGTTACATAATGAACATTTTCAAACATCTTGGAGAATGAAGCAAAACACAAATTTTCCGTTAAGGCTACCGGACTATAACATTATCATTTTTGCTATTCCATCATTTATACAGAGGAACAGGCATACAGTTCGCATTGATAACTATTTCAAATTTCTGGAATCAATCACTAAACAATAAGGCTGCCCCAAAAGCATCATATAAATCCACCACTAAAAATCCAACCCAGAAGCTGTCTCCTCACGGCTGAATTCGATTGCACGGTTAACATAATCTATGAACGGTTTGGTGCTCCGGAAGATTTCCAGGACTGTTTCAGGCATATCCGGAGACAGGAGCAGCGCGTCATCAAATTCGCATGACAGACAGAAATTCTTGAGCTTGAGATACTCCGCATATGGCGAGTCTGACGGAAAGCCGGCCGGAACCTTTTTCAGGGCCGGCTCACGGTCCAGAATCATCCTCTTGTCCACCTGATTCCTTATTATGTCATCGAAATCACCTCCTCCCAGCTCTATGTCCTCGCGCAGAATCTTCAACACACGAGGCTCAGTAAAATAATTCCCGGAGGCAAGAAGATGATTGCACGGATATGCGTCACCGGAACCTGTACCGATATGGAAATAATAACCGCTATATCCGGACTTCTTTCCGCCCCTTGCAACGAAAGCCCCGAAATGCGTTTTATAAGGGAGCTTATCCTTGGAAAACCGCATATCACGGAATATCCTGTATGTACAGTCATTGACTCCAAGTCCTTTTACTGAAGAATCGAATGCAGCTATCCCTTCAATCAGTTTACCTACAAACGAATTGAACACATCCTTTGCCTCAACATATTGTTTCCTATGGCCATCAAACCATTCCTTGTTGTTATTCTGCTCCAGTTCGCGCAGAAATGAAAGCACTCTTTCCATATATTCCCATTATTATCAATATACAATAAATGCTGCACGTCGGCAGTGGCAAGCAAACATTGATTATGCCAAGACACCAGCGCATATATGAGCATCAGTACAAACATACGGATATTTTGTTTCATCTCATAAGCTCCCTTTCAAAAATATATCAGAAAATTCCCGCATTTCAGTCAAAGACACTTAAGACACTGCCGCATCACAACATAATGGCAGGAAATGGGACATAGAACAATATAACATACAACATTTTATCGCAACCGCCAAGAAAAATTGCTTCAAAATGATTTTTTGCCGACTTTTGCACTCAAAACATTTATACATGGCGGCAATATCAACAGATAAACTGACAAAGAACTACGGAAAAGCACGTGGAATCACCGGCCTGGACCTTTGTGTTGAAGAAGGTGATTTTTTCGGTTTCATCGGGCCTAACGGGGCAGGCAAATCCACGACTATCAGAACACTTCTCGGGCTTACAAGGCCCACCAGCGGCTCTGCAAAGATTTTCGGCAAGGATGCATTCAAAGACAGTACGTCCATTTTAGGAAACGTCGGCTATCTTCCAAGCGAAACGAACTTTTACCCGGAAATGAAAGTATCGGATATACTCGAACTGTCAGCCAAGCTTCGCCAAGCGGACTGCACCTCCGCAAGAAAAGAACTGTGCGAACGCTTGAACCTGGACTGCACACGCAAGGCAAAGGAACTTTCATTCGGAAACAAGAAAAAAGTCGCAATAGTGGCGGCTCTCCAGCATAAACCAAAACTTCTGATATTGGACGAACCGACGGGAGGCCTTGACCCGCTGATGCAGCAGGAATTTTTCCAGATTCTGAAAGAGTATCATAATTCAGGCTCTACAATCTTTCTTTCCAGCCACATATTGTCAGAAGTCCAGAACAATTGCAACAAGGCAGCCATAATACGTGAAGGACGGATGGTAGCCTGCGACAGCATAGACCGGCTGATGCAGACACAAAGCAGGAAAGTGACGGTAAAAGGCCGGATAGACACAACCCGCTTGCCCGGGCTCAAGGAGCCAGACAGCAGGAACGGCATCATTACATTCATTTATGAAGGTGACATACGCCCCTTACTGGAAGAGCTTGCAAAAAGTGACATAAAAGACCTGCACATCAGCGAGCCGAGCCTCGAAGAAATATTCATGCATTACTACAAATAGAAAATACGATGAACCGCATACTTCTCGCGCACGAACTGCGCCAGGGCCATAAGTCTCTGGCCATATGGACCTCTTCCATAGCTTTTTTCATAGTCATCTGCATAATGATGTTCCCTCAGATAAGCTCCCAAATGGAAGGAGTCAATGACATTTTCGCATCCATGGGAGCATTCAGCGAAGCATTCGGAATGGACAGGCTCAATTTCGGCACCCTTATAGGGTTCTACTCCGTTGAATGCGGAAATATACTCGGACTCGGAGGAGCAATGTTCGCCGCAATAACGGGAATAAGCATCTTGTCCAAGGAAGAAAGCGGCCGCTCAGCTGAATTTCTCTTCAGCCATCCTGTTTCCAGATGCCATGTAATCACCAGCAAATTGATGGCTATGATTGTTCAGATAATCGTGCTGAACATAATGGTTTTCCTCATAACCCTACTAACCATTCTTGCTATCGGAGAAACAGTCCCCTGGAATGCTCTCGCACTGCTTCACTCCGCATTCCTGTGCGCGCAGATTGAAATTGCCTGCATCTGTTTCGGCATTTCCGCTTTCATACGCCAATCAGGCATAGGCATAGGAATCGGCATCGCTCTCATACTCTATTTTATGAATATTGTAGCCAACATTAATGACAATGCAGCATTTCTGGAATATCTCTCACCATTTTCATATTGTGAAGCAGCCGATATAGTCCAAAGTTCCTCACTGGAATCGGATAAGCTTGCAATCGGCCTGCTGCTTGCACTGACAGGTGTTGCAACGGCATATCTGCATTACAGCAGCAAAGACATCAGTGCATGATTTCCATAGAGAATGCAGCGACGAATAGCTCCGCACATTCCGGCACTAAGAGAGCATAAACCGGCATTTGGAGTCTTGCCGGTTTTTCCATGCAAGAAAACTCAGACAATATTTGGAGTTTTATCATGATATTGATATTTTTGCGGTACCTTATGACATGGTTATAAATCCGGAGGCAAAAGCCGTTTATGACAACCCTGTTATTAACAACTGATAAAATCCAAATTAAAGAATGGTATCTTAAAGTGCTCAGGCAGTACACTGACTTCAGCGGAAGGGCACGCAGAAGAGAATATTGGATGTTCGTCCTTGCAAACTTCATCATCGCATTTGTGCTCGGCATCATCGACACTATCATAGGCTGGGGCCAAATACTCAGCGGAATCTACTCCGTTGCATTGCTCCTTCCTTCTCTTGCCGTTGCTGTGAGACGCCTTCATGACATAGGAAAGAGCGGCTGGTGGCTTTTCCTTTGCCTCATCCCTCTTATTGGAGGAATCTGGGTTATTGTACTTCTGTGCAAGGACAGCCAGTATGAGGCAAACCAGTGGGGCGCAAACCCTAAGGTATCAAATTGCTGACATATATCTTAAACGGCAAAAGTTGACGGCAAAAGCTGCTGCATAAGGATATGACGGCTGGGAAGATTCGTGCTTCCCGGCCGTTTTTGAATCATACCGGCCCCAAACATCCGTTCATCGGTATGCAAATGTTTCTCCGTGAAGCACAATCACATGACAATCAGCATTTGGCCGGAGAAATAATTCCCCGTCATATGGGCATCATCTCTCCAGAACAAACTGCAAATCAATCATTTGCACCCAACAAGCCAGCTAAAAAAAAATCAAAGCTTATAATAAAGCGAAAGAATCCAGGCGAACACCGGAGCCGGAAGCAGCCATTTGGCAAAAATCGAAAGCCGCTGCACAAACGTGGCCACGACATAGCTGTAGGCGGGACGTCTCTTCATGACGATGCGGCTAATGCGTTCTGCCAGATACTCCGGCTTAAGCCCGGAAGTCTCGTCCTTCTCAATGCTCATCAGAGAACGCCCGTATGAAGGATATGCATCACGCACATCATCAGGGCACACCGCCTTTCGCCTTGCCGTAAAATTCGTCGAAAAATCCCCCGGCTCAATGACAGTGACACTCACACCAGTACCGCGCAATTCAAGACGCAATGACTGACAATAGCCCTCAATGGCGAATTTGCTTGCGGAATACGCCCCCTGATAAGGCAGGCCCATCAATCCGCCTATGCTGCTCATGCAGATTATCTTGCCGCTCCCCTGCCGTCTCATCACAGGTATGACATGCGAAAGCCACCTTGCCATTCCCATGAAATTCACATCCATCTGCTTTCTTATATCTTCAACAGCACAGAACTCCAATGGCCCGCCTATCCCCATTCCGGCATTGCTGACAAACACATCAATACGCCCCTCCGCCTCCATCAGCCTGCCGAAAGCAGATGCCACCGCAGCCTCATCCTGCACATCCGCCTCAAGATATGTCACTCCATTAAGCGGCTCAGTCTCACGCCTGACAGTCCCATAAACCTTATGTCCGTCCATCGCAAGCCTCAAAGCCATTGCTTTTCCGAATCCCGAAGACACTCCTGTTATCAATACTACCATAATCCTGTCATTTTAACTCCACCCCAATGCCTCCGGCAAACGCCCGGATGCACCGGCACAATTTGTAAAATTACACAAAATCCGCCGTCCAATCAAATTAAATCTGATGCTCCCACGAGACGGGACAATTTGCAATACACATAAACTAATGCTAAGTTTGCACTCGGATAAAAGACAATGCATCACACAGAATTAACTCAAGAAACATCATGATACCAAATTGGACAAAAGAAATGAACTGCGCAGTAACAGTTTGCGACACAGAAGGCAAGATTATCTATATGAATGACAAGGCAAAAGAGACCTTCGCATCTCACGGAGACCTTGTCGGCAAAAATCTGATGGGCTGCCACAGCGAAAGGTCAAAAGCAATCATCCACAAGCTTCTGGAAACCGGAGGCAGCAATTCATATACAATCAGCAAAGCCGGCCTCAAAAAAATGATATACCAGACCGCCTGGCGTGAAAACGGCAAAGTAGCAGGCCTCGTGGAAATTTCCATGGTGATTCCAGACACGCTCCCCCACTACGAAAGGTGAGCAGCCCTTCAAACTATCACAAACAAAATGTGCCGGACATTCCTTGATACATGTACAGAAGTCCGGCACGAGAAATTATGCTTTGTCCACTCCTTTTTCCAACCCCTGCTCATATTTGTAATCCCTCTGTGCCTTGATATCTGCCTTTGTCGTCATATTCCTGATGTATTTATACTGCTCCACAGCACCCATAGCGGCAAAACGAGATGCCTCATAGAGCCTCCTCCGCTCCTTGTCAATGTACTCTATCTCGGCAATCTTCTCGTCTGTCACAAGCTGCCGCAGCAATGCCAGCAACACATCCTTGTTCAGCTCGTTGCCGAAAATCGCCTTGAAGCCATAATCACTCGTAAGGTCCACGAATACAGGAGCATCAACGCTGACGCGTCCCTGAAAAAATCCATAACTGTCACAACATGATAATCTGATGGGCACTATGCCCGGTTAATAATCAAAACACCATGTCTTTTGCCCCTACTGCTCCGCAAAATTAATAGTTTTACAATATCGACGGCGCAGTTTTTCTTTTTTTTGAATGCGCTTCTTTACTGCATCAAAGACAATTGAGCATTGATTCTGACCATATATAAATTCACAGAACCCTCATCCGAAACATCCGTACAAAAAAAATCCGGACGGCGCACACATGCCGTCCGGAAAATTGATATTGTCTGAATTATCCGGCATTGTCCATGCCGGCAAACTCAATAAACCCACTCCACACTATCAACAAGGAGAGTGTTTGTGCTGCAGCCCGTAAGATAGTCGCCACGGCTGCTTGTGGCAAATGAAATCACTACGGAATAATTGCCGTCGGCAGGCTTGGCATCTGTATCATACCAATGGAAATCAAGCTCCTGCATCACATAATCTGAAGATGACTCCTTGATTTCAGCAGACGCATAGCCGATGATGGCACCCTCCTCAACACTCTTCTGCAGGCAAGGATCCCATACTCCAGAAGGCTCAGTCATTCCCGAGGATACCCCGTGCTGGGAAGTCCAGTCTATCACAGCCGCATAAATACGCATTACATCCTGCTTGCCCTTCCAATTGTCTTTCTCAGGATCATACGAGCCGGTCTGGTCGATTACGCCTACATTGGCCTTATAGCGCACCTTGAATGCAGACGGGCGGGCAGTCCAGCCGTATTGCTTGCCGAAATATGCAGTGCCGCTGAAACCTGAATAAACAAAATCGCCTGTATACATGTTGCCCGGAGCAAAAACAAAACCGAGGACCATTCTCGCGGAAAGCAATGCCGTTCCCTTTTCTGCTCCCTCCATGCAGAGAGGAGTGTATACCGTGGCAACTCCATCCGCGCCATACTGCTCAAGGAAAGAATTGTTGCCGCTGTCCCAGAATGACTCTCCCTCCGGATTAGGGTAAGTAATGTTATATGGCTTGCCGCTCGCATCCTCCCAAACGCGGAAAGACCAGCCGTTCATATCGGCGTTCGGTATGGCATCACCCTCTGGAGCGGAAAATTCACAAGACGCAAGCACCTGGTCACCCTCACGCAACTCCGCAACATATACATTAGAAGCATAAATACCGGTCCCTTTCTTTACAGTGAGCACGTCAAAGCCTCCGGCATTCACAGATATCTCATACGAAGGTGCTGCAACATATTTACCGTCCTCGTCAGCAGCAAGTTCATAAAGTGTCCCACCTTTTTTGCCGAAGAAAACGGCAGGAGCCTTGACTGACTCGGCGCAAGAAACCATGATTGACGCAGTGTTATTCCACAGGTCAGCACCGGAAACGCTTATGCTGTTGCCCCCCCCATAATGAAAAGTCAGCTTACGGCTGAAAGACTGCCCGATTTTGTCAGAAACCTCAAGCGTAAACACATGGTCAGAACCTTTCTCCGGAGACAAAGCCAGAATCATCGGAACAAGGGAAGACAAATTGAAATTCACTTCAGTCTTTCCGGCAAGCTTCTCACCGGCAGGCAATGTACCTCCGGTCAGTCCGTCAAGCGCACCGATAAGGGATGAATCACCGATAAGGTCCATATCTGAAGAATTGTCTGAAGTCAAGGCTGAAATGACAGGGGACAGGACGGGAGAGTTCACTTTCACTATAAAAGTGCCTATCCCGGCCTCCGCCTTGACACGGATGTTCACATCCATCGTCTGGGAAAGCTCCATTGTTGAAAAGTCAGGATTTGCCTCCCAGACCATCACTGGTGCGGCATAAGCCACAGGGCCGTCTTTCTGTTCACAAGACAGCAATGCCATGGAAGCAATAGCCACCACAGCAAGGTTAAGAATCTTTTTCATCAAAAACTATTAGTTAAACTTTATATAACAAGGACATGAGTGTGTGCGTCACATGCCCTTATTTACAGTCCGACGAAAGTTTTTTCTTAGCGTAGTCAAGAGTCAGGTTAAAGGTCTTCTTATCCGATGACGGCGCATCATACATCGCGTCCGTCATTATCTTCTCACAAATCGAACGCAGCCCGCGTGCACCGAGCTTGTTCTCAATGGCCGTATCCACAATCAGGTCAAGTACGCCCTTGCCGATATTCAGACGTATCCCGTCAAGTTCGAATATCCTCTCATACTGGCGCATAATCGCATTTTTCGGCTCTGTCAATATTCTTTTGAGGGCATCCCTGTCGAGGTGGTCAAGATAAGTGATGACAGGAAGACGTCCTATTATTTCCGGAATCAAGCCATATGCACGGAGATCCATCGCCTCCACATACTGCAGAAGATTGTCCTTGTCAATATGCTTGCGGTCTGCCGCGCCGAAGCCGATTACCTGAGTGTTCAGCCTCTGTGCAATCCTGCGCTCAATGCCTTCAAAGGCTCCCCCGCAGATGAAAAGTATATTCTGCGTATTGACATGCAGGAACTCCTGCTCAGGATGCTTGCGGCCTCCCTGCGGAGGAACATTCACGACGCTTCCCTCGAGAAGCTTGAGCATGGCCTGCTGCACGCCCTCTCCCGACACGTCACGCGTAATGGAAGGATTGTCGCTCTTGCGGGCTATCTTGTCAATCTCGTCAATGAACACTATTCCCCTCTCTGCCTTGGCAACATCATAGTCGGCCTCCTGCAGAAGACGTGACAGTATGCTCTCCACATCCTCTCCCACATAACCCGCCTCAGTAAGCACAGTAGCGTCCACGATAGTGAAAGGAACATCAAGAAGCTTGGCAATGCTCTTGGCCATCAATGTCTTTCCCGTACCGGTCGGTCCAACCATAAGTATATTGGACTTTTCCAGCTCCAGGTCAGAATCCGCGACAAGATTATGGTTTATCCTCTTATAATGGTTATATACGGCGACGGAAAGGAGCTTCTTCGCCCTGTCCTGCCCTATCACATACTGATCAAGGAACTCATGTATCTCCTTCGGCTTGTAAAGGGACTCTATCTTGCCCAGCGGCTTTCCGGAAGACGAGTTCCTGTCATAGTCCCTCATATAGTCTCCGGCCAGCTTGATACAGTCCGAACAAATGCACGCATCCATGCCCTGAAGCAGAAGGGGTACTTCCTTCTCGCTTCTTCCGCAAAACATGCAATGCCTATTCTGCTTATCAGATTTCGCCATATCGTGCCTTATTTCTTCTTGGTAAGAATTTCGTCAATCATGCCGTACTCCAGAGCCTCGGCTGAAGTCATCCAGAAATCACGGTCGCCGTCAGCATAAATCCTCTCGAGAGGCTGTCCGCTATGCTCGGCAATGATGCTATACAGTTCCTTTTTCGTCTTCTCGATCTCCTGTGCGGCAATGAGAATATCGGAAGCCTGTCCGCGCGCGCCCCCGAGAGGCTGATGTATCATCACCCTCGAATGCTTCAAGGCGGAACGCTTGCCCGGAGCACCGGCGCACAAGAGGACCGAGCCCATTGAAGCAGCCATTCCGGTACATATCGTAGCCACATCAGGCTCAATTATCTGCATCGTATCATAAATGCCGAGACCTGAGGACACCTGTCCCCCGGGAGTATTGATATACAGGGAGATGTCACCCGCACCGTCATTCGACGCAAGGAACAGCAGCTGTGCCTGGATGATGTTGGCTACATCATCGTCAATCGGCACGCCGAGGAAGATTATCCTATCCATCATCAGCCTGCTGAACACGTCCATGGAAGCCACGTTCAGCTTTCTCTCCTCGATAATGGTAGGATTGATATATCCGTCCACAGCAGACCTGTAACGGTGCATCGTCATTGAACCGATGCCATACTGGGAACGGGCGTATTTGTCAAATTCTTTTTCCATATCATATAAAAAAGGCCGGCCCTTACGAGCCGGCCTTACGATAATTATTTCAACTCGCGGAATTTCTCGACGGAAATCTTTTTCTTCTTGAGTGTAACAACCTCACGGACTGCTGCGAGGGTCTTCTCATTCTCAACCTGGTCAAGAATCCTCCTGCCCTGCTCCTCCTGCGCAAGAATGTTCTTTGCGAAGGCCTCAAGTTGCTCATCAGGAACATTGTTCATACCGTACATGGCGAACTGGTATGCAGCAAAGCCCTTTGCGCTTGCAAGCATGTCAGCCTCCTCAATCTTCACATTGTATTTCTGCATGAGAGCGCTCCTGACCATCTGCCACTTGTAGTCAGCGATGAACAGATCCCACTCCTTCTCGATTTCCTCCATGGTGAACTTGCCCTCATTTGCGACAAATACCCATCTCTTGAGGAACTTCTCGGCCACATTCACGCCGGCCTTCTCAACAAGATATTTCTTTGCGTCAGTCGTAAAGCGGAAATCAGCCTCCTGGGCATACTCGGCACGGAGCCTTTCCTCCACCTTCTCCTCAAATCCTTTCTCGTCAGATACGGCGCCCTCTCCAAAAATCTTGTCGTATGTATCCTGATTCATCTGCGCAGGAACGAAAGTCTTGACGTTCTTCACAGTCATGCGGAACATAGGGTCGAGAGATGAAAGCTCATCCTTAGAAACCTTGAGCATTGAAGCGCGGTCAGTCTCATTCTCAAATGCCTCATTCACATTAACATCAATGGAATCTCCGGCCTTGAGTCCGATGAAAGACGCCCTTGCAGCCTCGGCAACATTGCGAAGCGCAACATATGCACCCTCAACGCTTGTCTCGCCCTGAACGAAGTCAACGATGATGAAATCGTCCTCCTTTGCGCTCTCGCCTTCCTCAAGCGAACCATACTGACGGAGGAGGTTGTCAGTCATCTCCTTCTTTGCAACGTCAGTCGCAGTTATGGTATAATATACAATCTCGTCATCCTTGCCCAGTTCGATGGTAACCTCTGGATTGAGAGCCATGTCAAACTTGAAAGTGAAGTCATTGCCGTTCACCCATTCAGTCGCAGGCTGGTCCTCAGCAGGAAGAGGCTCGCCAAGAACCTTGAATCCGTTCTCGTGTATGAAATTGTTGAGCGACTCGGAAATGACGTCATTCACAGCATCAACAAGAGCCGACTGGCCATACATCTTCTCAACAAGAGACATAGGGACCATGCCCTTCCTGAAGCCCTTGATTTCAGCCTTTTTCCTGAAATCCTTGAGCCTGTTGCTCCTGCTTTCCTGATAGTCATCCTTTGCTACCGAAAGGGTCAGTTCGAGATTAAGATCATCGATTCTGTTCTGTTCAATCTTCATATATTCAGTTTTTAATCATTTGTCATTCTATCTGCCCGGGGTACCAGGCAGGCAATAAAGCCTGCAAAAATAATCATTCTGCATGACATTTCAAAATGTCACTTGCGCGCCGCAATCTTGCGTTTCGGATATACCACCCGCGAATGGTACATCTGCTGCAGATATGACTTGAGAACCTCCTTTATTGTGGCTATCTCCCTGAGGGAAATATCAGAGTCCGCGAGCTGCCCGTCATCGGACTTGCCGTCAATTATACGGTCCACAAGCTCGGAAATGTTATCCGGAGAATAATCCTTGAGACTCCTCGAAGCGGCCTCCACCGCATCGCAGAGCATGAGAATCACCTGCTCCTTCGTAACAGGCCTGATGCCGTCATAATAAAAATCAGACACATCCTCCGGGTCTCCTCCGTCGGAAAGATACTTGTTCAGGAAATATGCGGCAGAAGTGGTTCCGTGATGCGTCCTGATGAAATCCTTAAGCACGCCAGGAAGATTATGCTTCTCGGCAAGGGCAAGTCCGTCACTGACATGTCTTATTATTTCCTGTGCGCTCTCCTTTGGAGTCAGTCCGGCATGATATTTCACACCAGGGGTCTCGTTCTCCGTAAAGCACTGCGGATTGCAGATTTTCCCGACGTCATGATAGAGCGCACCTGCACGCACGAGCGGCACATTGGCATCAATCGACCTGGCCGCGGCATCCGCAAGATTCATAACCTGAAGGCAGTGCTGGAATGTGCCCGGAGCCTTGTCCGCAAGCATGCGAAGAAGCTTGTTGCTCGTATCACTCAGTTCCACAAGCTTCGAAGAAGACACCAGCATGAACATCTTTTCAAACAGGTATATGAGCGGATAGCCTGCAACGGACATGAAAGCCCCGAGAGCCAAATACCATATCACGCTGTAATTCCTTATGCTGCCGATTCCGTCCGCTATCCTGAACGCCCCCAAAACAAGAAGCATCACCACAAACACGATGAAAGCCGTGACGAACTGCAGCCACCCCTTGTTGAAATAGTCGAACACGAAGATGCCTACCACACCGGCCACCACATACATCACATAAAGTTCCACCCCGTTTGGAGCGGACATCAGCATAGGTATGAGTGATATAAGGTATATTGTAAAGACGGTCTTCTTCGTAAAGAAAGCCTGAAGATAAAGCGCAATCAGAGTGAAAGGAACAAGATAGAACATGGACGGGTCCATCCTTGCGACAACAAAAGACGCCGCTGCGGACAGCGTAAACACCATAAGTATATAGAGATACTTGTTATAGCTGTCGAAAATCCTGTAATTGCAATAATATATGGCAAAGAACAAGACCATAACAATAAGCAGGGCTATCACTGCATTGCCGGCCCACTGGAGCCACCTCGGGCCGTCATACCCCACACTCCTGTCATACTCCGCCTTATACGAATCAAGCATCTGCTCAATTTCAGCCGTGACGATTTCCCCGTTGGACACGATTGTCTGCCCGGATTTCACCACCCCGCGCGTCGGAGAGACATAATAAACATTCTCCCTGTGTATCAGGTCTGTGGTCTGCTGGTCATATACAAGATCCGGCACAAGCACAGCTGACAGCCCGGAAGCCACATACACGGAATCGGCATTGCAATGAGGGCATGCCTTGGCTATAGCCTCACGCAGCATGGCCCCGGCACGTTCCATGTCATACACCTCAGTGACCGGCACCTTCTCGGCCCTCATGTCCTTCTGGATATAAATCATCCCGTCCGAAGAGCGGTCAACCGCCACATCCTTTGACACGCGGTCCGGCAGAAGTCCTTTCGCATAGACAGATTTCAGAGCTGAGGCTACAGCCACCCGTGCGCTCTCATGCCCCTCCAGATCAGCCGAAGCAACTCCTCTTGCGGCAATGGCAGCCACAAGAGGGTCATGACGGTAGAACGGGACGACTTCCGTCCAGGCCTTCTCCCGCTCCGCCCCGAACTGCGCCTGGGTCTTGATCAAAGGAAAGTCAAACTGGGCAATCATTGTCTCATACATCCAGGGCGAGCCTTTGCTGTAATCATAATTGAATTTCGGGCTCCTCGGCATAAGGAACACGAACAGCATAAAAATGCACATCAGCGGGACATATATCCTCAGCTTGCGAGGCAGAATGTTCTTTTCCATAATAAATTTATTCTATCATTTACGCATGGCCATCGGGACAAAACTGTACCTGTCAGCGATGAATGCGGAAATATCATTCTCATGCAGCAGCTCCACGAACCTGCGGCACAATCCATATGCCTTATCCCTGCCAGACACGGCCACCACCAGGTCCCGGCCATAATACTCTACAGTCACGGAGCACGAGCGCCCTCCGGATGGCACTACAGGGTAAAATTCAGACACAAGCCTTCCAATGCTTTCCGGAAGCATCACATTGCCGATACCTCCGATGCGGTATGTCGCTCTGGAAGCCATCTCTTCCTGAAGAGAAGACATGGCGCCGTCAAGTCCACCGGGACCATCAGCTCCGGCAAAAGCTTTCTCAAGGCCGTTCATATACCTCTGCGCACTGTATGCCAGGGCATCATTCTTCATCTGCGCCTCCATGAGCTTCTTCTGGGACAGCTGCACAACATTGTAAGGATACTCACACAAGCTCCTGTTGTAGGCCAGATATACACCCGTACAGAACGGGCGCAAGGACGCAGCCGGAAAATAAGGCCTCAGATTGACTGACACGGCAGCCACCACATATTCTCCCTGCTCCATTGTCCCGGCATACATCTCATGCACTGCCTGCGACAAGGCGGGCGATATGTAAGTCACTGCATTCACACATGAGCCGGAAGACAATTTCAGCGGCTCATTCAGCGGAATCCTGACCAGCACGACCTCTTCCTCCCCGCTCTCCGACAGGGCAGGCACGGCTGCCTTGGCATCCATATACCACACAGGACGGGAAGCGTTGATATCCTCCATCCGCATCATAGGGTCATCTCCCTCGGCCTTGAAATAAGACCCGGACATGAGTTTCACGGACCCGTCATTCTCCACAGGAAAACCTGAGAGCTCGAAATAACGGAAAAGCACGGCCTTGGCGAAGGTCATCATGCCATACTCGTCAGAAAGCGCACGATGAAAATCGAAATACACAGTCTTGTGTACATACGACACCTTGAAAAGATAGCCGCGCAATGCCTCATCCCTGAAGTCATACGGTTCTTCACCGCACTTGAAAAGCGGCACCGGAGCCGAAACAGGCTCAAACACGTACCTGCCGTCGCGTACAGCAAGGCATACCGACATCTGCGGGAAACGCACAGCCGCCTCCTGAAGCGCCTCTGAAAACAGCTGCGGGTTCAAATGCATAGTCAGTGCCGCCACGATACGTGACGACACTGATGCACCGGCATTGCTGCCGTATAGATATGTCCACCCGCAAATGGGCGGAACAAGATATTCTGCCATAGACTATTTTATGGCCATGTCCACGATATCACCGTCCGGGGCATCATATACTCCCGCATCCAGTTTCTCGCGTACTTCAGTAAAGGCCTTGAGCGTGTATTCCACGTCCTCCATCGAATGGGCTGCAGTAGATATTATGCGGAATATGATCATTCCCTTAGGTATCACAGGATAAACCACTATAGAGCAGAAAATTCCGTAGTTCTGGCGGAGGTCAACGGCAATCTTTGAAGCCTGGCCTACGCCTCCCTTTATCTGCACCGGAGTCACGCATGCCTGGGCAGGACCGATTTCAAAGCCGAGATTGCGGAAACCGTCCTGGAGAGCTCTCGTAACGGTAAAAAGCTTCTGACGGAGCTTGTCTCCTTCCGCGCTGCGGATAATCTCAAGCCTCTTGAGTCCTCCCTCCACGAAAGCCATAGGAAGCGACTTCGCGTAAATCTGGGAACGCATGTTATAGCGGAGATAATTGATGACAGACTTAGGACCCGCAACAAAACCTCCGATAGAAGCCATAGACTTGGCATATGCACCGATATAAAGGTCGATGTCATCCATCACGCCGAAATGCTCTGATGTTCCGCGGCCTGTAGGACCCATATTTCCGAAACCATGCGCATCGTCGATGAGAATGCGGAACTTGTATTTCTTCTTCAGCTCAACAATCTTGTCAAGGAATCCGAGCGCTCCGGTCATTCCATATACACCCTCTGTGATGAGAAGGATTCCTCCACCTGTCTCCTCACAGAGTCTTGTAGCCCTCTGGAGAGTCTTTTCACAGCTCTCATAGTCATTGTGACGGTATGTCATCCTCTTTCCCATATGCAGGCGCGCACCATCGATAAGACAGGCATGTGCCTCAGAGTCATAAACGATGACATCGTGACGGTCCATCAGCGCGTCAATAGTGGAAAGTATTCCCTGGTATCCGAAATTGAAAAGGAAAGCGTCCTCTTTTCTCTCGAACTCGGCAAGCTCCCTCTCGAACCTCTCATGAAGGTCAGTGTGGCCTGTCATCATGCGGCTTCCCATAGGGTAAGCAAGCCCCCATTTCGCTGCAGCTTCGGCATCCGCTTTTCTCACCTCAGGATGATTCGCAAGCCCGAGATAGTTGTTCAGGCTCCAGCATAGCACATCCCTGCCCTGGAATTTCATATGCGGGCCAAGCTCGCCCTCAAGTTTAGGGAACATGTAATATCCGAAGGCCTTAGCCGCATACTGTCCGAGCGGGCCGCCGGAATGTTTTTCAATTCTGTCAAAAATGTCAGTCATGGCTGTTATAATAATGTTTCAGTACAATTTTCAATTAATTTGGGAACTTCCCGCCTATGCGTCAATGTTGGCATAGTGGGCATTCTGCTCGATGAACTCACGGCGAGGCGGCACATCATCACCCATAAGCATTGAGAAGGTACGCTCCGCCTCGGCAGCGTTCTCGATTGTAATCTGACGCAGAAGCCTCTTCTCCGGGTCCATTGTGGTGGACTGCAGCTGCTCGGCACTCATCTCTCCGAGACCTTTGTAGCGCTGCACGAAAACGCCCTTGTCAGAGCCCTTGCCCAACTGCATGGTAGCTTCCTTGCGCTGAGCCTCTGTCCAGCAGTATATCTCCTCCTTTCCTTTCTTAACAAGATACAGAGGCGGAGTAGCCAGATATACGTATCCGTTCTTTATAAGGTCAATCATATAACGGAAGAAGAAGGTCAGGATAAGAGTGGCGATATGGCTGCCATCGACATCGGCATCGGTCATGATTATGATCTTGTGATAGCGGAGCTTGCTGAGATTCAATGCCTTGCTATCCTCTTCAGTACCTACGGTAACACCGAGGGCCGTGTAGATATTGCGGATTTCCTCGCTTTCGAACACCCTGTGCTCCATGGCTTTCTCCACATTCAGAATCTTACCCCTGAGCGGAAGGATGGCCTGGGTCATACGGTCACGTCCCTGCTTTGCGGTACCGCCTGCGGAATCTCCCTCGACAAGGAAGAGCTCGCATTTCTCCGGATTCCTCTCAGAACAGTCGGCAAGTTTTCCCGGCATTCCCGCACCAGACATGACGGTCTTCCTCTGAACCATCTCACGCGCCTTCCTTGCGGCATGGCGTGCAGTTGCGGCAAGAATCACCTTGTCAACTATCATCTTGGCCTCTTTCGGGTTCTCCTCAAGATAAGCCTCAAGAGCTGCTGCCGTTGCCTGTGACACCGCGGACACGACCTCGCCGTTTCCGAGCTTCGTCTTGGTCTGTCCCTCGAACTGAGGCTCAGCCACCTTGACCGACACAACCGCAGTCAGACCCTCACGGAAATCATCCGCTGCCAGATCAAACTTAAGCTTTGCAAGAAGGCCGTTCTTGTCCGCATAGTTCTTCAGGGTTCTGGTAAGTCCCATCTTGAATCCCTGGAGATGCGTACCTCCCTCGATGGTGTTGATGTTATTTACATAGGAGTAGATTTTCTCCGTATATCCCGTGTTGTACTGCAGGGCAACCTCGATAGGTATAATCTTGTCAGTCTCAAGGCAAATAGGCGACTCGATAAGCTTCTCCGCGCCTCCGTCAAGATACTCGACAAACTCCTTCAGACCGTCCTTCGAATAGAATATGTCCTGTCTGAAATGTGTGGTCTGCAATTCATTGCCGTTCTCATCCACATCAGGCACAAGCGTCCTCTTGTCCGTCAATGTAAGATGAATGCCCTTGTTAAGATATGCAAGTTCCCTCAGACGGGCAGCGAGAGTATCGTATTTATAGACAGTCGTGACCTGGAAAATCTCAGGGTCCGGATGGAAGGTAACGGTAGTACCCGTATCCGAAGCTTCCCCTACAACCTCAACCGGCTTGTAAGGCTTTCCCTGCGAATATTCCTGCACAAACACTTTTCCTTCACGGTGAATCTCCGCCTTAAGATAGTCTGAAAGCGCATTCACGCAGGAAACTCCGACTCCATGGAGACCTCCTGACACCTTATAGCTGTCCTTGCTGAATTTACCTCCCGCATGCAGAACTGTCAGCACGACCTCGAGAGCCGAACGGTGCTCCTTCTCATGCATTCCCGTAGGTATGCCTCGTCCGTTGTCACGTACGGTTATCGAATTATCCTCATTTATAAAAACTTCGATATTGGTACAATATCCGGCCAGGGCCTCATCGATACTGTTGTCCACCACCTCGTAGACCAGATGGTGAAGTCCCCTCTCACCTATGTCTCCAATATACATTGAAGGGCGTTTCCTAACCGCCTCAAGACCTTCCAGCACCTGAATGCTGTTAGCGGAATACTGTTCCGCCGCCGAATTGTTGATTACTTCTTCGCTCATTGTCTGTCTTTTCTTTTTCTTTCTTCCATGTTCTCCCGGCCATTAACGGCAAGCAAGGGAAACAAACGGACAAATATAGCAATTTTTTCTGAGAACTTGTTGAATTTATGCCATCTGATTCTTACAAATTCAGACTGATTCCAAGAGTGAATCCGATACCCTGCTCAGCATACAGGGGATTGCGCTGCACAGTCATGTTCAGCAGATTCTCCCCGCGCGCCCATAAAGAGAAACTCCTTGTGAGAGCCACCTCAAGAGAAAGGCCAAGGTCCGCATATCCGGGAAGGACAGCGCCGTAAAGTTCTCCGGATGGATACAGAAGCCCTCCGCAGCGAGCCGTGGAGAAGGCACAGTCCACCCCGGCGAATATGCGCCTGTTCCAATTGTACTCGAATGCCACATCACCGGTAAGAGAAGCCGGAGCAAACAGTCCCGAAGCACTGTCCAGGCCCCATACATGCGCATAATTCACATGGCCGTCAAGCCTTATGCTCTCATTTTTCCAGCAAAGCTCCGCCTGGGCAAAACATTTCCTATAAGAGGAATACCCCAAACCCGGAAGATATTTCAGGCTGCCGTCCTGAGGTTCGGCCTCCAATGCCACGGCATCAAGCATTGCATTCCCATAATTCGAATACCCCGCCCTGAGGTCATAGCTGAACTGCATTCCTATGCGTCCCTCCATTCCTATCATGGCAGACAGACGCTCGACAGTATTGTCCAGGACAACGCCCCTGCCCCTCGCGAAAGCAAGGTCCGCATGACGGTTTTCCTCAAGTATGCGAGCATAAGTGTTGAGAGAACTTCCGCCTGTTGCCTTGGCATAAAGCGACATCGCGTCAGGAATGGCGGCAAAACTCACCGTGACATCAGGATATACAATCTGGTCGCGCGAGGCGAACATTCCAGCGGTATCTGCCTGGCTTGCAATCATCGAAAGACGCAGGCCCAAGTCAAGGTTCCACCTTCCTTTGACAAACATATAATGCGGAATTATGCGGAAATTCCCGGCAGCGGCATCTGTACATCCCGAATAAGCAGCGACATCCAGCGCAAAATCAAACAGCATCCTGTGCCCTCCGGCAAAAGCCCATCCCAAAGAAGCGCCAGCCCCGAACAGATGCTCATCAAGCACATATGAATTTCCTGCACGATACTTGGCCTTGTCATTTGCGAAACGGTAGGAAGCCGTCACATCATAAAGGAAATGCGGCCCGTCAGAAGGCACGGAGCACACACCGGCCTTCACGTCCAGCGCATCATAGCCACGCCTGCGCTGCCTGTCGTCAGATGCCAGTCCGAAATATGACACATCAAAGACAGCCGTACCCTTTTTCCAGTCATAGCTTCCGTCAAGGCCTGCCCTGGTGCTGAAATCATAACCGCTCCAAGTGCGCACACTTCCGTCATCCGAACGCCACCTGTCTATCTTCACCGTTCCCGACTGCGGCTCAGCTGAAGGGATGAAAGACCTGTAATTACCAACATAAGACCTGTGGAGGGCATATACATCCATCCGAAAACCCTTTTTGAAAGACGGAGACCACACCAAGTCAAAAACAGGACGCAGAGGATAGCCTGCTCCTGCACGCAGATACAATTTCTTCGGCGCCAATGCCGATGAAGCCGGATGCATCTTGACAGTATATGGACTGAACTCATATGAGCCCTTATACGGGTTGTCAAATACGGAATAATCGAAATCAAGGTCAAACCTCGTGACGGAATCAGGTATCTGCATCTTCAGAGAAGGCTTGTGCACCTCCATCAATTTGCCCTCATAATTGCGGTCCACCACAACTGTCGGGTCGAGATTCTGGGCTGCCGCAGCAAAAGGAAGCGCAGCCGACACCGCCAGCGGAACAAGGCGGAACAATATGCTTCTGTTCATGTTCTTTCTGTTTATTCAGTTTCTGCCATAAGGGAATCCAGCTTGCCTATGCGCATCTTCACATTATCAAGCACATCATCGTCAGGACCTTCCGGACTATACCCGTCAAGGATACTTCCGAATGTGGCCCTGGCCTGGGCGAAATCCCCCACCTCGGCAAACGAGTCACCGAGAACTATATAAATCTTGGCAAGCCAATAATTCTGCCCTGAGCCGGCATCCGCAAATTCGTATGCCTTCGCCTGCACGGACTCGAAATCACCCTTGTCATAGCTGTCAAGAATAATCAGGTAAGCAGCCTCGGCACCATACCCGTCAGACACATCCGTAGCCAGCTTGGAAAGAATGCCGAAAGCCTCGTTTCTTCGGCTCGTCGCAAGGTAAGACCTGGCCTTTATGAAATCGGCCTCACGCCTGATTTCCCCTGCCGCAGCACCGTCAAGCAGAACCACATCAGCATTCTTTATGGCCTCATCATATTTGTGGGCGCGATATGCGGAGCGCATCATTCCGTATAATGCGAGCGACTTGTTGTTTTCAAGCAGGGCGGACGAATACAATGACGAATAGCCTCCCAAAGCATCGTCCCAACGCTCCATCCGGTATGACAGGTCAGAGAAATTAAGCATCGACAGCTCCACGAACGCTCCGGAACCGTCTGCGATGACTTTTTCATAACAGTCGCAAGCCTGCTCATACTTCCCGAGATTCCTGTACGACTCAGCCATATAGAAATCGGACTTGCAGACATTCTTTCCGGCAGGATAATTCTCCCGGTATGACTGGAGAGCCGCAAGGGCCTTCTGATAATTGCCAGAGAGATAAATCTGCTCCGCAGAGCCGAATATCATCTCCTCCCTCTCATCAGGAGTCTTTGATGCCCCCATTCCGAGAGCCTCAATATAAGCAAGATACTCCTCCGGCTCATTCCTGGTCTGATAGACAGACTCGATGGCGGCAAGCGCGTCCTCGGCATAGCCAGAACCGGACATCTGTTCAACGACCGTCTTGTAATATCCGAGGGCATCATTGAACTGGGACTGGTTTCTTGCCAACGAGCCCATCTCAAGATAGGCACGAGCGACATAGACGCTGTCTTTTACGCTGTCCGCAAGAGTGCGGAAACATTTGAACGCATTTTCATCATCATCCTTCACCACATATGCGCGGCCAAGCTCAAACAGGGCCTCCGGATAGAATTCCGCATCAGCGGACGCCCCAAACACCTTTGAAAGAACAGAAATCTTCTTGTCCTGCTTTCCTGAAAGGCCATAGGCAATCGCAGCCTGATAATACGGATAAATGTCATTCACATCATTATATTCTTGCGTAACCCTATCATATGCCAGGCAGGCATTCTTATAGTCCTTCACTATAAAATGGCAGTCCCCTATCCTCTCCAGGGCGTCTCTCCTGTACTCCCCGGACTTTCCTGACACATAGATGTTGAACCATTTCAGGGCGGCCGGATAGTCCGACTTGCGGAAATGGCAATATGCGATTCCGTAAGGAATCAGAGGGAACTCAGGCTGCCTGTAAAGGGCGGACATGTTATAAAGGTCAGTCAGCACCTCAAGCGCCTCGGCATAACGGTCGCTCCTGTAGTACGATTCCGCGAGCCAGAAACGCGTGAGCTGATTGAACCGGCTGTTCCTGTCCGAATAATATGCAGCAACCTTAAGGCAAGGGACAGCCATGCGCCACGACCCGTTGGCGACAAGCTGGCTTGCCCTCAGATAATTGGCTTTCATATAATTGTTCCTCATGCCATCGTCCAGTTCATCTATCATTCCGTAAGCGTCAACAGCAGCCGCGTAATCGCGGTTATGCAGGGCGGCCACGGCGATATAATTGTAAATGCGGTCATCTTTCTCACGGTCCGGATATTTGCTGATATATCCGCTGAACACGGAAGAGTCATTATTTATGTCAAAAGCAAGCTTAGCCCAGTTGAAGTGGGCATCCTCTGCTATTTCCCGATCGAACGAAGCCTCTGATGCAGCCTTGAACGCATCCAGGGCGGCAACCTTGTTCTTTGTCTGTATATAGCTGTACCCGAGCTGGTAATTGGCAATCTGGCCTATCGAATCAGTCCTTGACTCCATTTTTCCGAAACATTCAACCGCACCTCTGTAATCCTTTACCGCATAAAGCACAGAGCCGCTGTAGAACCAGTCCGCACGCGTCTTGGGCGCTTCACCGGCAGAAATACCGAGATCATAATATTTACGGGCCTTCGCTGCGTCACCGAGCACGAGCCATGACTCTGAAATTATCCTGGCAAGATGCGGTTTCCTGTCATCCGGAACCGCTACGTACATCTGCTCGCCGTTATCCGCAACAAACCTGTAGTCCTTCAGCATGAAACGGCATTCCATTATATAATAATTGGAAATGTCACGGAAACGCGCATCGGACACGGATTTACCGAACCAGTCGAGGGATTCACGGAAATTCTTCTTCCCGTAGTTGATATAAGCGGCAGCATATCTCGCCGGAGCAGTGAAGTCCGACAGCGGACGCCTGTCAATCTCAGCAAACCGGAGCAAAGCCCTGTCAAGCTCACCTGACTCAAGGTCGCAATAGGCTTTCTTGAACAGATACTCGTCAAGCCTGCTGCGCCCTATGCACGAAGCCGGCACGGTCTCAAGAAGTTCCCCGGCCTCTTTGTAATCCTGTGAATCAAAAAGATTCAAGGCATGAAGATATTTCATCTGAGGGACAAGCACCGAATACGGATGCTCTGAAATGAATGCATCCATACGTGCCTCATAGCCAGGAAGTCCCATTGAGACCTCACTGAGAACCGCATATCCTTCCGGAGAAGATTTTCCGCTCTTGCGTGCAATATCCCTGAGCAGCATACGGGAACGGCTGTGCATTCCGTTTTCCTGCATTCTTAGAATTTCCCGGTACCCGTTACCCGAGGCACCGTCACTGCCATCAGGCACACCGCCGTTACCGGAGGCAGGCACAAAAGAAGACAGCAAGGCGGCGGAAAAGACCGCCAATATGTTTTTCATTGTCATCATCAAACAAAAATTTTACAAATTTAGCCATTTTCCACTATATTTGTGTGTTTATTGCTTATATTTTTAGTATGGAAGAAAAGGCTCCTATCATTTCATTCAAGGACGCGGACATCCTCAACGGAGAGGCCACAGTCATATACGGTCTCAACATGGACGTATATCCCGGAGATTTCGTATATCTGGTCGGAAAAGTCGGCACAGGCAAGACATCCATAATCCGGACCATTATAGCGGAAAATCCTCTTCTTAAAGGCAAAGGACAGGCTTGCGGCTTCTCGTTGGACGGCATAAAGGAAAAAGAAATCCCGTTTCTGCGCAGGAAAATGGGAGTTGTCTTCCAGGATTTCCAACTTCTGATGGACAGGAGCATAGAGGACAATCTGCTCTTCGTGCTCAAAGCCACCGGATGGAAAGACCAGAAAGCCATGGACGAAAGGATAAGCGAAGTGCTGTGTGCTGTCGGCATGGAAAGAAAGGCCCACAAAATGCCTTACCAGCTATCTGGAGGAGAGCAGCAGCGCATAGCCATAGCACGCTCCCTGCTTAACGACCCGCAGGTCATAATCGCAGACGAGCCGACCGGAAATCTTGATCCGGAAACGGCAGACGGCATCATGAAGCTGCTCACAGGCATCAACAGGGACAAGGGCACTGCAGTCGTCATGGTAACACATAACAGGCAGATTTTCGGAAAATACCCGGGAAGAGTCATGGTATGCTGCGACGAGACATGCACCGAACAGAAAGAGGACGAAATCATAGACCTTGACATCAACAACTGACATGAACGGCAAAGACCTTTATTGCAAAATAACGGACTGGTTCTCAAGGAACATGGAAACTGCCGAAACGGAACTGCACTATGATACCCCGTTCCACCTGCTCATAGCCGTCATACTGTCGGCCCAATGCACCGACAAGCGCGTAAACATGCACACCCCGGTGATATTCGCACGCTTCCCCCAGCCTTACGACCTTGCAGAAGCTTCTTTCGAAGAGGTTTATGAACTTATAAAGTCCATATCATTCCCGAACAACAAGGCCAGGCACCTTATCGGCATGGCCCAGAAGCTCGTAAGCGATTTCGGCTCTGAGGTGCCGTCAGAGACCGCACTTCTCGAGACTCTTCCGGGAGTCGGACGCAAGACCGCGAACGTGATAGCGTCAGTTGTATATGACAAGCCGGTCATAGCCGTCGATACCCATGTCTTCCGTGTCGCAAGGCGGATAGGACTCTCAGACGGAACGACAGTAGAAAAAGTCGAGAAAGACCTGACGGAAGGATTCGCCCCGGAACTGAGACCCAAGGCGCACCATTGGCTGATACTTCACGGCAGATACGTATGCACGGCACGCAAGCCAAAATGCGGAGAATGCGGAATCAGGGAATGGTGCCGCGAATACATCTCAAACAACGTAAAGGTAAGATAACAAGGCATGTACCTCACTTCCGAAAACATTCTTTTCATAGGTTCGATTCTAGTATTCAGCAGCATACTGATAACCCGCGCCAGCGGACGCTTCGGCATACCGGCAATCGTTCTTTTCCTCATAGTGGGCATGGCTTCGGGAAGCGACGGCTTCGGAATAGTGTTCGACAACATGCGTCAGGCGCAGTTCATCGGCATGATAGCCCTGAGCGTGATATTGTTCACCGGAGGCATAGAGACCAGATTCAAGGATATCAAACCTGTGCTCGGACCGGGCCTTGTGCTGTCAACGGCCGGAGTCATCCTCACCACATTACTTACCGGAGGCTTCATATATCTTCTCTCATGCTGGGACAGGATAGGATTCACCATGCCTCTTGTGACGTGCCTGCTTCTTGCCGCCACAATGTCGTCAACGGACTCGGCATCCGTATTCAACATACTCAGGGGCAAGAAAATGAACCTCAAGCACAATGTACAGCCGATTCTTGAGCTTGAAAGCGGGAGCAACGACCCGATGGCCTATATTCTGACGATAGTGCTCGTGCATGTCGCGCAGGCTACCTCAGGAATTGACGCATCATTCTCCGGAGGCACCTGGGCCATTGCGGCTGATGCATTAAAGGTGCTTTTCCTACAGTTCACTGTAGGGACCGCCATTGGAGCACTGATGGGTCTTGCAACTGTCTGGCTGCTCAACAAAGTCACCCTCAACAGCACTCCCCTGTATGCAATCATGCTCCTGAGCATAGTGTTCTTCACCTTCTCTATCGCAGGAATGCTTGAAGGAAACGGATACTTGGCCGTATATATCGCCGGAATAATCATCGGAAACAACAAGCTGACGAACCGCAAACAGATATTCTCATTTTTCGACGGCATAACATGGTGCATGCAGATAGGGATGTTCCTTATGCTCGGTCTCCTGGTGAACCCGCATGACATGCTCAAGACAGCTCCGGCCGCCATGCTGATAGGAATCTTCATGATACTCATCGGAAGGCCCGCCAGCGTATTCCTCAGTCTCCTGCCGTTCCGGAAACTCAATTTCGCATCGAGGACCTTCATCTCATGGGTGGGCCTGAGGGGTGCGGTTCCGATAATCTTCGCAACATATCCTGTCGTGACCGGAATCCCTGGTTCAGACATGATATTCAACATCGTGTTCTTCATAACCCTCCTCTCACTTGTCGTGCAGGGAGGAACAATTCCATGGATGGCGAAGAAACTCGACATCTACGAGCCAACGAATGAAGAGGAACGGCTGATTGACGTGGACATGCCGGAAGAAGCCGGGGAACTCAGCGAGCTCACCATAACGGACGAGATTCTGCAGGCAAAGGGCAGCACGCTGCGCGAATTCCAATTGCCGGAGGGAGTCCTTGTGCTGACCATTAAGCGCGGTGAAAAATATATCGTACCGAACGGGAATGTCAGTCTTGAGCAAGGAGACAGGCTTCTCATCATTTCTTCAAAGGACATGTAATGGAAGAATGTATCTTTCATCCGCTTCAGCAAGAAGGGACATTCGGCGGCTTCACCAATCCTTTCCGCCATGTCCCCCACCGCATGGTAATCAGGGCCGCGCAGGAAGTGGCCGGAACAATCGGCGGTACGGATAGCCTTGCCGAAATTTTCCGTGAGGGAAAGATGATAGGCGTACTGATTGTCCGTGACATGTCGGGGCGTACAGGCTATCTCGCCGGATTCTCAGGCAATGCCGGCGGAGACAGCGTCATCAAAGGTTTCGTTCCTCCGATATATGACCTGAATGCCCAGGAATGCAAATACAGGAAAGAAGAAGCCGAGATAGTCGCAATAGGTGAAAGAATAAAGGAACTTGAAGAGTCTCCGGAACTTAAGCATCTGCGCAAGGAGGCTGACAGTCTGCGCATAAGAATGCAAGAAGAAATAAGCCGCGCCCAAGCTGCCGCAAAACTGGCCAAGCTGGAAAGGGAGGCCATAAGAAGCGGGACTTGCGAGGAGTCTATGCTCAGTGAACTTATAAGGCAGAGCCAGTTCAGCAAAGCTGAAATCAAACGCCTTAAGGACAAGTGGAAAGCCGAGATTGAAAATGCAGAAAACAAGCTGTCGGCCCTCCTTGAACAAATCAGGATGCTCAAGTCAATGCGCTCGGCAATGTCAGACAGACTTCAGAAATGGATATTCTCGCAATACATTGTCCATAACGCCATCGGAGAAGAGAGTTCTATAGGAGACCTTTTCTCGCGCCAAGGCCTCGTCCCCCCGGGAGGAACAGGTGAATGCGCCGCCCCAAAACTTCTGGAGTACGCATACGGGAACAGCCTGACCCCGCTGGCCATGGGAGAATTCTGGTACGGCGAATCTCCCGATACGGCAGTGCGCACCCACGGGCATTTCTATCCGTCATGCACAAGCAAGTGCGGTCCTCTTCTGGACTTCATGCTGCGCGGCCTTCCTGTTCAGAAAGGTCCGGAATGCATGGAAGAGAAAATCTGCGGCGAACCTGTAATAATATATGAGGACAATGAAATCATAATCGCGGACAAGCCCTCCGGAATGCCATCTGTACCGGGACTGGACGGAAAGACATCGCTGCAGGAATGGCTTTCGGAACATTTCCCGCAGGAATCAGGGAAAGCGGAAGTCTATTCAGTGCATCGGCTTGACATGGATACTTCCGGCATAATGATATTTGCAAGGTCTCCCCTTGCTGCATCACATCTTATGAAACAATTCGAGGAACGCTCCATAAGAAAGACCTACATCGCACGGCTTAGCGCCCCCGACATTCCGGGCCACACATTTCACGGCAATGAAACGAAAGGAAGGATTGTCATTCCGTTGTCACCTGACCATGACGAACGTCCGCGGCAAAGGGCCGATAAGCAGAACGGCAAAGAGTCCGTCACAGAATTTGAAGTGATTTCAGTCAATCCAGACGGCAGCGCAGATGTAATATTCCGCCCGCTGACAGGCCGCACCCACCAGCTGCGCGTCCATTCGGCACACGCATCAGGACTTTCCCGCCCTATAACAGGAGATATTTTATATGGAGGCTACAGCATATACAGCAGTAAACCGGTCTCACGCCTGTGCCTGCACGCCCTCAGCATAACATTCACGCATCCGGCAGACGGTAAGCAGATGACATTCGCATCCTCCGCAAATTCATATGCGCAGGAGAATCCGGCAAAGCCGCTTTGACGCCTGCGGTTTTCTTATTCGGCCGAAGAAGAGCCTGCAATGAACCGATAGAGATTGCATCCGGCAAAATTGCCGAGCACAATGCAGGCATAGACCCCGAGAACCTCTACTGCATGCTCCTTCAAGAAAGAGACAGGAACACAGAGATAATAGAACGCATCCGCGACACAATGGGTAAATCCGCAGATTATGAAAAGAGGCACGCCGAACAGCAGAGGCAGATAATTCTTCTCACGGGCAAAAGTAACTGCCGTGGTCATGATGAAACCGCATCCGACTCCGAGCAAGCCGCATCTGAGAGCCCCTGTCGCCAGCCTCATTTCCAGGATCCCCTGTGCGGACTCCTGAAGTCCCAAAGGCGACATCCTCGACAGAAGCGCCACCAGAAGACATCCTGCAATATTACCTGCAAGAATAATAAGAAGCTGACCCGCCTCATTTTTAGTAATGAATCCAGCCGTGCCTGTGTAAAGTTTGAGTTTATAGCCGACGACTGTCAAAAGTCCGAAAGCGAAGAGGACAGCTCCGGCAAGCCCTCCGATTGCAAGATAGCCGAAACCGGCGATTCCGATGGACACACCGGCAAGAACAGATGAACGGATCAGTTTATTCATGAAAACAATTTTTAACGCGCGCAAATATACAACAATTATTTTTTCCTGATTTCCCTTACCTCGAGCGAGTCGCCGGAAACAGTAAACTTGACATTAAGGCAGCCGTAAGACATGCCGTACACACGTGAAGGATCGTCATGATATGAAGGACGCGGATCCAGGCTCAGCACTTCCTCCAAAGCTTTCAGTTTTTCATGTCCTCCGGCATTTCGAGCCTCGTTCTCCGGTATAGAAACATCGAGCCTCCTCTCCTTTAATGCATCCACATAGCCGCAAGATGCATCCGGACGAGAATCAGAATATCTTATATAAGGCTTGATGTCATAAATCGGCGTCCCGTCCATAAGATCAGCTCCGCGCACAATAATGACAGGTCCCTCATCCGATACGGGGAGCACTGCCTCAATCTCCACGCACGAAAGCCCGAGCGGATTAGGCCTGTACGGGGAACGCGTAGCGAATACGCCCATCGGACGGTTCCCTCCGAGCCTCGGAGGCCTCACGGTAGGCTGCCAGGCCCCTCCTCCGTCCGTCTTACGGTTTGCGGAAAAGCCCCAGATAAGCCATAAATGCGAAAAGCCTTCCAGCCCCTTCAATGCATCCGGATTGCGGTATTCTTTTTCAAATACTATTTTCCCGCACAAACTTCCGGCAAGACCGCTCTGCCTCGGTATTCCGAATTTCTCCGGAAATTCCGTCCTTATAAATGCCACTGGTTTCAGTTCCATCCTATGCCACCCTTATTTGTCCGTGCAAAAATAACAGATTTCCGCTACAATCGAATTAAAGTTCAGATAAACACTCACGTGTCCAGGCATAATCATAGTAAACTTTGCTTCTGCTCCCGACTTTCGCTACATTTGCACAATAATTGCCAACCATGCCGGAACTGCGGCAATAAATAATTTAATCATGCAAAACATTACGCATCATACGGAAAATCCAGGACAAGACGAACTCAATTCAATGAGGCGGATCATAAGGTTCTGCACAGAAATAGATAAAGAAAAATTCATACGCAGGCACACTTACCTGACTGACGGGAAAAGGCTTGAGAATGATGCGGAACACGCGTGGCATCTTGCAGTAATGGCTCTGATGCTGTCTGACTATTCAAACGAAAAGATTGATTTGCTTAAAGTCGTGAGCATCGTCCTGATACATGACCTTGTTGAAATCTATGCAGGAGACACTTTCGCATACGACGAAGAGGCCAAGCTCACACAACAGAAGCGCGAGGCGGATGCGGCGGACAAGCTTTTCGGCATGCTTCCTGACGGAATATCCTCCCGTCTGCGCTCACTTTGGGACGAATTCGAAGCATGGGAAACACCCGAGGCCAAATTCGCACATTCACTTGACAATTTCCAGCCCATGATGCTTCAGGCCGCCACCGACGGCAAGTCATGGAAAGAAGACAACCGCACTCTTGCTGAAGTCCTGAAAAGAAATGCAAGGACTGCTGAAGGCTCTGAAAAGCTATGGGATTATGCCTTCGCCGAATTCATCAGCCCCCAGATAGCCAAGGGACATCTCAAGAAATAGTTTTTTTCCGGTACAGGATAAAAATACAGAACAGAGCCGCCGCGGCAGCCAAACATCCTCCGGCATATCCGACAAATGATATTCCAATGTCCGCACAGACCATCCCTCCGACAAGCGCGCCGGCCCCGATGCCGACATTGTATATTCCCGAATATGCCGACATTGCTATGGACGTACCTTCAGGGGAGACACGTATAATCTCAGACTGGAAAACAAGATTATAGAAAGTCATTGCCGTCATCCATCCCAAGCAGACAAGCATCATGGACCATACGGTTCCGGAAGCCGAATGCAGCAGCAACATGGCCACCGATATCCCTGCAACGGAAAACCTTATGAAAAATATCGGCTTCCTGTCATAGCCTTTTGAGAAAATCACACTGCATATGATGCCGACCACCCCGAAGACGACAAGAGTCGCAGTGACCATATTCTCGCCGAACCCAGCCACCTGCACCAGAAAAGGCTCAATGTAACTGTAGGCGGTAAAATGGGCCGTTATCATAACGACGGTCATCAGATATATCCCGGCAAGTGAACGGTTGCGGAAAATCCGAGGCACATCTCTCAATGACAATGCATTGCCGCTCCTGACCTTTGGAAACACAATAACAAGAAGCAACAGCACGGCCAAAGTCACAAGAGCTATGCAAAGGAATGTCATCCTCCACCCCAAATGTATCCCAACGACACGTCCTAGAGGCAACCCGAGTATCATGGCAATTGAAGTGCCGCCAGTAATCATCCCCAAAGCGGAAGAACCGCGCCCCTGGGGTGCCACCTTTACGGCCAGAGGAGCCGCGATGGACCAGAAGATGGCATGAGAGCACGCCACCCCCATGCGTGAAAGCATAAGCATAGCATAGGTCGATGATACGGACGACATGAAATGACTGGCAATGAACACCCCGGTAATCCAGAACAAAAGTTTCCTGTACTCAACACCGGAAACCATCAGCATAAGCGGCAGAGACATCAAGGCAACCACCCGTTATGAGTATGCCGGCATGCTGCTCCGTTATACTGAAATCCTTTGCTATATCGCTCAGAAGCCCTATCGGGATAAATTCTGACGTATTGAACACAAACGCCGCAAAGGCCAGTCCGGCCACAGGCAGCCAATCTTTGATTCTCATATTTATTTCCACTACACTAACTTATGCCGCCATAATATGAATGGCGGATTTCAAAAAAAACGGCGGCAAAAATAAACAATTTACAAAAACGGAGAATCATATTACTGCAAAATTCTTGCTTTGGCATCATTTAAGCAGTCAGCCGTAATTATCAAATTCAAATGAAATGAAAGAACTCTTGAAAGGAAAAACAGCCATTGTCACCGGAGGAACCAGGGGCATAGGCTATGCAATCGTACAGAAATATCTTGAAGCAGGAGCTGCAGTAGCTCTCTGCGGCTCAAAGGAAAGCACCGCAAAAGCCGCCCTTGAAAAAATAAGGGCACAATTTCCCCAGGCCAAAGCAATGGCCATCTGGCCGGACCTGACTGACCCTCAGTCTCTCGCAGAAGCATTCTCTTCCGTCAAAAAAGCATTCGGAAGCATTGATATACTTGCAAACAATGCGGGAATTTCACAGAGCACAAGACTCTATGACTACACAGAGAAAGAAATTGACGACATACTGAATCTGAACATTAAGGCAGTGATGATATGCAGCCAGGCGGCGGCGAAGTTCATGAAAGAAAACGGCGGAGGAGCAATCATCAACACCAGTTCCGTGGTCAGCCTGTACGGGCAGGCTTCCGGCTGCGGCTATCCCGCATCCAAGTACGCTGTGAACGGAATAACAAAATCCCTGGCACGGGAACTGGCCAAAGACGGGATACGCGTCAACGCTGTAGCTCCGGGCATCATCAAGACGGACATGGTAGCCAGCCTGCCTGAGCAGATGATACAGCCGCTCATAAAGAACATACCTATAGGACGTATCGGAGAACCGGAAGACATAGCAAATGCTTTCTTGTTCCTCTCAAGCGGACTCGCGTCATATATCACAGGAACGGTCATCTCCGTGGACGGAGGAGTAATCATCTGACATACAAGCGGAAGTGCGACATAAGGAATCATATGCCCGGAAAATCAGACGCTGATACTTCCGGGTATAACTTCTTATACTTAAGCATCGCCTTCCCCGTCAAGTTCTCTCCTGCCGGAACAACACGAGGCTTACCGCAGCCACTATCAGAATTATTCCGAACGCGCTCAGTGCCGTAAACGGCTCACCGAACACAGCCGCTCCTATCACTACAGCAGTCAGAGGCTCCAATGCGCCAAGCAGAGAAGCGAGAGTAGCACCGGCTAAATTTATAGCCTTGACAAGCGAAATGTTGGAAAGAGCAGTAGCAGGAAGAGCCAGGCCGAGGATATATAGCCAGACATCCGGATCCGTTTCCAAGCGTATTCCACCACCGGAGATCCAGCCTCCGGCCATAAACAGCAAGGCCCCGGCCCCGGTCACGTAAAATGTCAAAGCCGCCGGCTCCATACGGGACACCCGTGAAATACGCACTCCTATGACATAAGAAGAATATGCAAATACAGAAATCACAGCACATACGAGCCCTAATGCCATATTCCCTCCGGCAAGTTCCAGATCATCCATGGAAAGCATGGCAGCACCCGCAAGAGACAATGCCACGGCACCGAACGTGGTCCATGATTTCTTTTCCCTGAAAAACAGCATCATGCCCAAAGCTACAGCCAAAGGATACATGAAATGTATTATGGAAGCGGCTCCGCTTGAAATATTCTTATAAGCGACAAGCAGGCTGAATGAAGTGGCGGCACGGAAAAGCGCCAGCAGCAATACCGCCGGAATGTCTTTGAGCGAACACCTGAAACGTGCCCCTGATGCGGCTCCGAAAATCAGCAAAGCCAATGAGGCCACTCCCCACCTGTATGTAAGGACTTCAAATGAAGAGAACCCGAAGGCAAGAAGACTTATGGAAAAAAATGGCGCCAATCCGAAAGTGGCAGATGACACCGCCGCATATATGATACCTTTGACCCTGTCCATCTATCATAACAAACAATAACCTGTCCTCAACATTAAGACAATGAGTTAATGAGACCTAAATAAAAAGCGGACCGACAACACATCAGTCCGTTTTTAGTCCGCGATTTTTATAAACCGTTGCCTTACAAGTGGAGATGGGCGGACTCGAACCGCCGTCCAAACACCGCACCGAGCGGCTTTCTACACGCTTAGTCATCCTTTGATTGTGGGCCACAGGCTGCCGGACAACGGGCTACCGGAGGCTTATCCTCTAAATCTTGGCGGAGCTCAGAGGAGTCACTCCGTGCATCCGGTTTGGATGATACCCCGATTTCCGACCATAACCGGAATAAAGGTCGGAGGGATACTCGTCGTTGCCGCAGCCTTGGCGGCAAGGATTAAGCGAGGCTACTTGGTAGACTACGCAGCGAGTGCATAAGTGTTGTTGCCAACTAATTGTTTGAGAGCTGAGATTAACGGGCAAACCCACGACGCCCGACGTGCTTACCGTCCAATGTCAGATGCTGTCAAAACCAAAACATCCCCATGAACTACACTGCAAATATAGCAATTTCGGGCCAAATCGACAAAAAACTTTCAAAAAACACAAAAAATATTTGCAGATATGTTTTTTTTGCCTACCTTTGCAATCCTCTTCGATAAAAGAGAAGAAGTTCATAACATTTCTAAAGGGAGCATAGCTCAGTTGGTTCAGAGCGTCTGCCTTACAAGCAGAGGGTCGGGGGTTCGACTCCCTCTGCTCCCACCAAAGAAACGCCTTTACAGATTGCGGTAAGGGCGTTTTTCTTTTCACTCCCCTCTCGCACACGAGACGCGATATACTGGCTCAACGTAAAATTCCGGTTGTTTTGAGTTTTCCGTATCACCGGCACAAAGCAGGCTGAGCGAGCCCTTTGGCGTAGCTCGCTCAGCTTGCTTTGCTCAAATGCATAAGTGTTGTCATTTTGAGAACTTGCTTTAATGTCCTGTAGCAACCGCAGTAATGCATATCCCGAGTGTAAGTCTGGAAGGCTTATTGAGGTATGGTTATGGAAAATTTTATACAGAAGAAATCAAAATATAATATAACCGATCTGTAAACATAATCAGGAACTTACAATGATGAAAGGAGCAGTGTCCCCAATTACGCAACCAGCGGTCACGCAATTGAACCAATATAATTTCATCCTTTCAGCAAAGCATTTGTATCGGACAAAATCTCATCGTTATGTAGCAGTTTAAGCATGTACATGTACGTTATCGGTATATGGTGCAAAAACCCACTTAACATTCTATGTAGCTGATTATTAGTACCGACATATTGTAATCAATAAGAATATCTGTCCAATATGCCTATCTGTTCAATGCGATTGAACACCGAGAAAATTTGAACAGAATATATATATGCCTGATATAAAAATGTTGCGCAGAGTCGTTATAGGATTGTAGAAAAATCTTTTTATAGAAGATTTTTTCTATAAAAGAAATTTTATATAGGGAAAATCAGTATCTTTGCTTCATGATATTTACCAATTAAATTACATACCAATTATGTGTATATCAAATAGAGTAGGACCTCCCGTTGAAGGCGAGGATTTCTTCGGAAGGACGAAAGAAATTCGTCAAGCCAACAGATTACTGGATTCAGGGCATTCATTGCTGCTGTCGGCTCCACGCCGTATCGGCAAATCGTCATTGGCAAAACGCCTTATCGAAGAAAAAAGCCGCGAAGGATGGAAATGCGTATATATCGATCTTGAAGAGACTACGACCGAAGACGGTTTTCTCCGCATGGTCATAGAGTCTTTTTATAAAGGTGGTATCTGGAAACAAATTACCGCCGGAATGTACAAAGGCCTTGCGTCTTTATTGGGAAGTATCGAAAAGGTATCTGTCGGTCCGATAGACTTGAAACTCAATCGCAAAGAGGAACAAGAGGATTTATACAAGGACTTGAAGGAGCTGATAGAACACGACCAGGATACATTTATCGTAGTTGATGAATTGACCTTGTTCCTCGGTATTCTCAACAAATCCGATGGCGGACACGAAAAAGTGGCGTTTATTCTGAACTGGTTGAGAAGCCTTCGGCAGGTGAGCAAAACAAAAGTCCGTTGGTTGTTTTGCGGTTCGGTCGGTCTGAGGAATTTCACGTCCAATCTTGATTTGGGATATACCGTCAATGATTTGACGGAATTTTATCTGGACGAGCTTACACGTGAAGAGGCATCCGGTTTATTGAAGCAGTTATGCGCTTCGGAACAAATGGTTATGGATGATGCTTTGATTGACTATACCCTGAACAAATTGGTCTGGAACATCCCTTATTTCATCCAGATTATTTTTGCCAATCTGATGGTATTTCATGATGACGGCGCATCCATAACGAAAGAAAGCATAGATGCGGCATACAACCGATTGGTGTCGGAAAACTATCTGACCACATGGTCTGAAAGGCTGATCGAATACCGTGAACTGGAAAATCCGGCAAGGCTGATTCTGAAATCGTTATCTTCTGCCCCTTCCGGTTTAAGTCGGGATACATTGCTTGATATACTGATGACAGGACAGGAAAGTCCAAAAATAGAGGAAACGGATTATGCTTTGAGTAAGGTGTTAAGGATGCTGGAAAACGATGGTTACATTTTGAAGAAAGATTCCATACGTGTTTTTCGCTCTCCGTTGTTAAGAGATTATTGGTTCAATACATTCGTTCAATAATGACTGATTAAATGTGTAGGCTAATGACTGACATATATTATCAGACGCTTTCGTTCCACGGGAATGACTTGGAAGATGCAATGCCTGTCAACGAGGAAATTTTTTCTTCGCTCTTCAATTATATTGTCAAAGAGGAACAGGATAAAACTGCTCAGCCGCATCTTATTGTGGGAGAATCCGGCAGCGGGAAAACCTATCTGCTCAAAAGATTACAGGACAAGGTTGAAAAGGAGACTCCTATGGTATTCCCTGTCTTGATTGATGCCAAAGCATTGTTTTCCACTGAAGATATCTGGTCACATTGCGTGAGGCAGTTGGAACTTACCGTGTCGTCGGCTGACGGGTTCGATGATATTATGTTATGGCAGAAAACACATGCACGCAGAGTCGTGCTGCTAATCGATAACATACAATACTATTTCAACCGGACAGACAACGCTGCCCACTACAACTTGAGGGGAAAACTCAATAAACCGGGAGCACCTGTTCTTATTGCTGCCATCAATGAAGTTTCTGCATTTGTCACGGATTACAAAGCCGCTTTTTTTGACGGATTCAAGACATTGTACATCCGTCCTATAAGCACAGATGAAACAGTTATTGCGTTTAAGCAATCGTTTGACAAAAACAACTTTGATTTTCTATGGAAATATGTTCCGAAAACAATCCGTTCTTTGCGTATCATTTCGGGTATCCTGAAAGAATCATCGGATATGGATACGGCTTTGACAAAACTGATTGATTGCTTTTATCCGTATTATCAAAACAAATATGATTCGTATCCTTTGCAGATACAACGCTTGCTGTCGGTTTTGGCGACATCGGATGAAGGAATGAGTTTGAGGGACATCAGGGAAAAGACGAAACAGGATAATGGTAAAATATCTCCATATCTTAAAATCATGACCGATCAGAAACTTATAGAAAGAATTTCAAAAACACAGAGAGGAGCAAAATATAAGATTGGTGATTCCTTATTCAGTTTGTGGTTGAAACGAAATGCCTCAATAATACTTTAAACTGTTGTCTACATCTATACTTAATATAACGTCAGTTCGACGAAATTAAGTTATTGATTATTAATAAAATAGCAATATATTTTGTAAATTTGAAATCACGACAAATCAACTTCACAAAATACATTGCTATGATCTCAAGAGACAAAATTACGCAAAATCTCTGGAATAACCTCGAAAAACGGGAGAAATGACGCTAAATGACTTAATATCAGAGTCGTTGCGGTGTCAAATGATGACAAGCCGAAAAATCGGAAAACGCAAAGAAAAGCGGATTTAAGAAGAAGAATGGTTTGCAAATCATTACCCGTGAAAGAGTAAGATTTAACATATGAGAGATGCTATTGCACCGTTTGTCACCGATTTGCGTATCAAGGTCTAACTCGTTGATATTTAACTTTGCAAACAAAAAACGAGTATGGCAAGAAGTACATTCAAAGTGCTGTTCTACGTGAACGGCAGCAAGGAGAAAGACGGTATTGTCCCCATCATGGGACGAGTGACAATCAACGGTACTGTGGCGCAGTTCAGTTGCAAGCAGACCATCCCGAAAAACCTTTGGGATGCGAAAGGCAACCGAGCCAAAGGCAAGAGTGCCGAAGCACGGAACATCAATCAGGCTTTGGATAACATCAAGGCGCAAATCATCAAGCACTATCAGCGCATATCCGACCGAGAGGCATACGTAACGGCTGAAATGGTACGCAATGCCTACCAAGGGGTAGGAAGCGAGTATGAGACACTGATAAAGGCTTTTGACAAGGATTGCGCCAACTTCTTGAAACGTGTCGGCAAAGACCGCAGCATCGGCACATACAAGGTCATGGTAAGGGCAAGAAATTATGTCGCAGCCTTTATCAAGTCGTTCTACAGGCGGACGGATATGTCCATGCTGGAACTTACACCCGACTTCATCAAGGAGTTTGCGGCTTATCTTACGGCTGAACGGGGACTGAAAAACGCCACCATCTGGCTGAACTGCATGTGGCTGAAAGGCGTGGTCATGCGTGCGCACTATAACGGACTGATACCGAGAAATCCGTTTGCGCAGTTCCATATCAGCCCGAATGTTAAGGAACGGGAGTATCTGACAGAGGACGAAATCAAAAGAATCATGGCGCACGAGTTTAACAACCCCACCCTCGCATTGGTGCGGGATCTGTTCATTTTCGCCTGCTTCACCGCCTTGTCTTTCGTGGATATGAAAGAACTCACAACAGACGAAATAGTGGAAGTGAACGGTGAGAAATGGATATTGTCGAAACGGCACAAGACAAATGTCCCGTTCCAAGTGAAGCTGCTGGATATTCCCTTGCAGATAATCGAACGGTACAAGTATCTGTCGGAAGACAAGCTGGTTTTCGGGAAAATCAACTATTGGACGATGTGCAAACAATTGAAAAAGGTAATGGCGGAATGCGGAATAGAGAAGCAAATCTCCTACCATTGCGCACGTCATACATTTGGAACACTGGCTCTTAGCAAGGGGATGCCCATTGAAAGCGTGAGCCGTGTTTTGGGACATACGAACATTGTCACGACTCAAATCTATGCGAAGATAACCACACAGAAACTTGACAATGACCTGACGATGTTCGGCAACAAGCTGAACGCATCGTTCGGAAGTGTAACCCCATAACCAAGCATAGCCATGAAACGAAGCATCATCACAACGGACGGCAACGGCAACATCACCTTGCCGACCGACATTAGCGCAACCGCCATGAGCGAATGGGAACTTTGCGACCTGTTCGGAGTAACCGCCCCGACATTCCGTGCAGGGCTGAAAGCTCTTTGCAAGAGCGGAGTTTTAAGGGAATATGGGATAAGGCGAAGCATACGGGTATCCGATAATTGCTGTATGGAGGTTTACAACCTTGAAGCGATAGTTGCCCTTGCTTTCCATATCGGCACATTCGGAGCGGAACGGGTACGCAATGCCGTTCTTGAAAGACTGTACCTGCGAAAAGAGAAA
>ERZ778504.364-NODE-364-length-49126-cov-7.394265_pt1 | contig 49126 bp, 39 predicted proteins | sample MGYA00510046_ERZ778504 | MGnify/ENA primary metagenome ERZ778504 (study PRJEB29527, sample SAMN07138964) | mouse gut metagenome | material: feces | host: mouse | place: China:Nanjing | collected 2016-01-25 ...
TTGTCCTCGTCGTTATAGAGCCTGTCCAGCGAGTAGATGTCCGTGAGCATACTGTCGTCAAAACCGTTCTGGTGCGTCTCCTGAACGCGGTTGACGGTTATCACGACCGCGCAGCCTGACTGCCTGTTGGACGCCATATTCGGACGCGTGATGCGCGCTTTGCGGTTGTCCGGCGTTATCATTGCCTCGTAGAAGTTCGGATTCTTGATTGCCGTCTCTTCCTCCGTCGTCATCCGCACAACGTCCTCTTTGCGGTACAAAGTACAGTCCAGTTCCCATGGGTAATTGTAGTGCTGCAGCGGGCAGTCCCACCGCCATTCAAGCACCGCTTCATCCGCGGAAAGGTTTTCCGGCACAGGTCTGATATTCCCGCCAAGCCGCATGCTGTACCCAAAGACCTGCTCGTGCGCCCCTAAATATTCCCTTGCCTTCTGCAGGCTGAATGGACGGGTAAACACGACATCATCGCAGCCGAACATAATATACTCGCCTGCGTCCGCTATGATTTGCTTTAGGTCTGTCTCAAACTTGTTTTCCTTTCTCCACGTTACCTGCGGAAACTGCTGCATCAGTTTCCCGTACCGGATGCCCTCCGTCTCACAGTAGAGCACCGTCACCATTTCCTGCCGCGCGTCCGAAAACTTTAGCAGGCTCTCAAGATATGCATGCATCTGCATTGGGCGCCCTTTTGAAAATACTATAATTGATACCATTATTTACACGTTCTCTCCCTATTTTTCAAATTATGCGTGTTCTGTTATCTTATACACATATATCTTTCCTGACAAGTCAACATTATTAACTTTCGTGTTGTCAGGAACAGATGCACAAAAATAAATCCTATCCGGTTTTTTCGAACCTATTTTATCCATTTTTGTATGTAACTCACACTTTATCATTTTTCCATTATCTGCTTTTTTTGTCAACTTATTTTCAACAGTAGTTCTGTTTCGTTCCGGTGAACACGGAATCGACATCATGTCCCCCAAGGAATTGTTGCCCAATACTCCATATTTCTTTATTAGCGCAGGCATCTCCTCGTGTATCCGGTACAAATGATACAATATTTCATGGCGTCTTGTCAAAAATCCTGCTTCCAGCTTTTCCATGCTTTTCTCTATTTCAATGTCAAACACAAGATGATTGTATACATTTTGTATATATTGTGAAAATTCATGCAGTCCGTCTATATCCTGTCCGAACACAGTCAGCACACAGCACAACTCCGCCTCACATGCTATCATCCGCAATGCATCTGCCTTACCCAGCGCCAGCAGATGCACTTCTTTACCAAAAACAGCTTTATGGTATAATATATCTTTAACATTCTTCGATTCCGTTTCCACCAATGTCCTAAGCGCTTCACTGCGTTCCTCAAAAAGCCCCTGATTGATTTGCTTCCTGCTGCCTGCCCTGTCTCTGTCAAGAAAAATGCTAAACTCCCTGCATGACGATACTCGTCTGTTCCTGTGGAGCATCTCGTACAAATCCCCTATGTGTTCCTCATCTATAATATGACACATCTCAAAACACTTTAACCGTTCCAAAATATCAACCGTATGTTCCAGCTGTCCCCTTTCAATATGTTCACATAGTGTCTGTGTGCTCATCAGCATGCTTATTTTCATGCGCCATCCTCATTTTTCGTATATAATATAGGTCTATCTCTTCCTGTTCCATAAAATCCTTGGGCCAATCGCTCAGCTCCGCATCATCCTTAATTGTAATTTCATGCATTTGAAAATTCTCATCGAAAAAGTAAATTACAGCCTGAGGTGCCTGTAATGCGCATGCATCATTGACAACTGCTTTTCTCAATCCGTTCACAATATGGTCGCTGTGTGTTTCTATGATTATCTGAACGCCAATTGCAGCTAATTGCGCCAGAAAAAACATGAGGTCTGACTGCGCCTTAGGATGCAGATGAAGTTCTGGATTTTCCACTATGACCACATCCCCCTCCTTTGCGAGCAGACCACTTACGAGTATCGGCAATACAAAACTGACACCATACCCCACATTCGTTTTATGGAGTTTCTGCTCCTTTCCAAAACGTAAGGATATCAAATTGTCACTTCCCAAATCTTCAGCAATTACCTTATTTCCAGGCAAAATATAATCCAGCCATTCGTTCAACTGTATCGTAAACAACGTATTTTCTGCGTCTCTCAGATTGCGTCTCTTATCAACCGCAATTTTCCCAGATCGCCCTTTTTCCAGTATAAAACCCAGATATTCATTTTTTTTCCCCAATTCAAACTTTGCAGTGTTGCCCCGTTTCTGATACTGACTAATCATCCTGTCCGATCCCAAATACCAGATGGTTCCCAGTTTTTGTAAATTTGATAATTCCTCTGTAGGAATTTTACAGCGGACATTATTATCATTTTCATCGGACGAAAGGATCAGATTGACTGATTTTCCCATCATGGTAATGCCTATGCGGATCTTGTCATCCTCCGCGTCATCATATAATATTTCATCAAACGAGTACAACACCGTGCCATGCTGCATATTCATCAAATCAATCATCCCAGTTGAGCAGCGAGTCTCCTCAAGCAATAAAACTGCCTGTATTACAGATGATTTTCCGCAAGAATTAACCCCGCACAACATGGTAAGCGGGCTGCATTCAATCTCGGCGTTCTCAAAGCATTTAAAATTATGCAGTTCCAGTCTATGAATCAATTTTTAAACATTCCCCTTTCCCATAAATGCTTTCCAAAAAAGTATACACATTATTTAGTGTTTTATCCCTTAACAAATAATTTGTATTATGAGAAATGGCGTAATAAAAATCCGCATCCTCCTGCAAAAAATTTGCAAATTCAATGACAATGTTTCCTCTTTTTTCTATCTTATCCATAGAATGATGACGAAGCATAATCGAAAACGCAATAAACAGAGACTTATTGACTGGTGCCTTCTTATCACTGATGCCGCCCTTTTCATCCTTGAATATCTTCCGGAATGCCCTGTCCCCAAACATAATGACTGCTTTCTCCATGGATTCTACAAAATTGTCTTTGATTGCCTGATATGGAATCTGTGCGCAATTGTTCAATCCAACAGCAACACTGTCCAGAAAGTCATTCATTTGTGTCATATATTCCAGATTCAGAAAATTGTCAAACGTAAGGCAATAAAAACCAATATATCTTAGCACCAGTTCCTGTGCCATCATTCTTATGTCGCTGACACCATGGCTAGTAGCTCTCTGGAACGAATCAGAATCCACAAGTTCCTTGATAAAATCCCTGACATTCTTTTTCATAAACGCATGGCGGACTTCCTGTTTATTCAGTTCCTTTCCGCCTGTATTTAATCTTTTAAAGATATCCAGCTTCACATTTTCCGGCGTACTGGGCTCTATGACATTACAGTCAATCTGATAGTGTCTCAGCACACGCACGAACCGGGGGCGCAATGACTTGTCCTCATCTAAATCCGTCCTTTTAAAGTATTTTCCCTCGCACTCTGTTCCAAGGTACTCCAATTTTGACAGTTTAAACTCGTTCTTAAAAAACTTATATATCGTAGTCAGGCGCTGTAAACCATCAACAACCTGCAGTTTTCCGCTTTTATCCCTTGAAAAGTAAAACATCGGCAGCGGAATGTTTAACAAAATAGATTCTATCAGCCTTGACTTGCGCACATTATCCCATACATAATCCCGCTGGAAGGCCGGTGCAAGATCCAACACCGGTTCCTCATCCTCCTCGCCATCCACCATACTGACTATCTCCTTCAAGGAAAAATGTGCCTGTGCTACCGTGATAAGCTGCGGGTCATAGGGAACTTTTATTGACGATTCCTGATTTTCCCCATCATTCTCATCAAATTCCAATCCGCTTTCCAGACTTTCTTTCTTCTCCTTAATGTGTTCCTCATATTTATTTTGAAACTGTCTTAGTAACAGCTCGCCATATTTCCGCATCCTTTCGTCAAACTTCTCTTTATTATTGACATATCGGTACAGGATTCCTTCCTCAGAGTCCTTGGGATGCTCTACCACAATCTGAATCCCTCCGTCAGCAGAACAAAACAGACCTTTTTTTTCCTCTGTTAATTGGAGCTCCTGCCCATCCTCACCTACGTCCATGACAAATGTCATTTTACATGCCTTATCCCCATACATACCCTGTCCTCATATTCCATTTCGCAGCATGTTATACTGCTGATCGAAAAGACTGACCGCTCAGCCTTATACATTCTTCTCTTTCCAGTTCAGCATTGCATACCATGCCATATTCCTGTATCTGTCCTGTATTCTGACCGCGTCCCTGAATTCGCCCTCCAGGTCAAATCCGCAGTTCTCATAAAATTTTCTGGCTTCGACATTGTCCGCCAGCACCGTTAAGTATACCCTGTGGAGACCGAGGTCGTTAAATGCGTAGCGTATGATATCCGTCACAGCGTGTTCCGCAAGTCCTGTGTCCCATACTTTCTTTCTCGCCGCAATGACAAGCTCTGCATTGTGATCTTTTTCCGAAATGTGTTTGAGACTGATTGTTCCCAGATACTCATCCGTCTTATCCGTTATCGCAAAATGCTGGTTTTCCTCGTCAAAGCTGTATTTGATAAAAAACCTTGCCTTCTCGAGCGTCACATCCCCAAACGGATAGCGAAACCAGCAGTTGACCGATGCATCGTGCATCCACTCCAACATCAAAGCCGCATCTTTTTCTTCCAATCTCCTTAACATAAATCTTCCCCCTTAGATTTGCTTATTGTTCTTGTTCACGCTGTTCCGGCAACAGGTAAAAAGTGCTATATCCTGTTAGACAGTAGCGTTTTTTTGTTTCATTATTTCAAGATATTCCGAATAACTACGGATATATTCCATTTCGTCATAATGCTCACTTGCGAGCACCAGAAGCACCGAGTCCTCGGAAAAATCATACATATCCTTCCACACCATCCGCGGAAGAAAAATTCCGGTGTGCGGTCTGTCCAGACTGAAAATCTTCTGTTCCGTGCCGTCATCCACCTTTACTTTGGACGTCCCGGCGACATTGATAAGCACAAACTCCGTGTTATAGTTTGCGTGCTTGCCGCGGATGACATCCTTATCCGAGCCATAAATGTAAAAGACTCTCTTAATCTCAAACGGAATGTCCTGATTTCCCTCCACAATGACAAGATGTCCCCTGTCGTCACCCTTCTGTGGAAATTCTATCATCCTGCATTTTTCTATCATCTGTTTCCCTCCCTCTCTTCCGGTCTTCTGCGCTCATCTATAATGAAGGGCGGCCTGTTCCTCGACGCGTCGAGCGTCCGCCAGATATACTCCCCTAGAACGCCGAGCGTGAGCAGTATCGCCCCCGATGTCAGGCATACCACGCACATCAGTGAAGCCCATCCCAGTATTGGTGTTCCTGTCGTAAACTTCTCAACGACTGCCTCCACTGCTATCAACACTGCACAGATAAAGAAAAAGACACCCATTCCGGACACAAAGCGTATCGGCGCGTAGGAAAAACTCATCATGGAGTCAATCACAAGCTTGATCTTCTTGCCGAGTGTCCATCTTGATTTACCGACCTCCCTGTCTTTGCGGTGGAAATAAACCTTGTCTGTCTGAAACCCTGCCCAGAGCACCTGCAATGTCAGCGACGAATTTTTCTCGTCCAGAAGCTCTAAGACCTGAATCACCTGCCGGTCTATCAGATAGCAGTCACAGCCGCCGACAGGCATGTTCTTATCTATAAATTTTCTCACAATCGCATAATACATATTTGCAAAGAATTTCTTGACCGCATTTTCGTCGCGGCTTGCCCGAACGGCAAGCACCACCTTGTTTCCCTTTTTCCAGCTCTCGTACATCTCAAGGATAATCGAGGAGTCCTCCTGAAGGTCTGCCTGCTTCGTCACAGCACAGTCGCCCGTGCAGACAGAAAGCCCTGCCAGAAGCGCCGCGTGCTCACCAAAATTCCGCGACAGCTTCACGCACTGCACATGTTCCCTGTCCATCTCATAAATCTCGTTGATAATCTTCCACGAATCGTCCTGCGAGCCGTCATCGACAAACACCAGCTCATAGTCTCCCAGCACGCCAAGAATCTTTTCTTTCATGTCATTATACAACATCATCAGTGTGTCCGCGTTAAAATAAACCGGTACGACAATTGATATCTTACTCATCCTCTTCCTGCTCCTTATCGTTTATCATCCCATACCATGCAAGACTCTCATACCTGCCGTTTAGCAGTATGGCATCCCTTGATGTCCCCTCATACACAAAGCCGCACTTTGTATAGAAATGCCTTGCGCGCTCGTTCTGCTCCAGCACATTCAGGTACACCCTGTGAAGCCCCAGCGTGTCAAATGCATAGTTCAGGATATTTTCTGTCGCCCGCCTTGCCACACCCGTTCCCCGCGCCGTACTTCTGACGATAATGGCATACTCCGCCGAGCGGTCTGTCTGGGATATATTTTTGAGGCTCACAGTCCCAAGATATTCGTCCGTTTCGTTTACCACCGCAAAGTGCCTGTTTTTCTCGTTAAAGCTGTTGTCAATGAAATGAACGGCATGTTCCGCCGTAAACCTGCCAAAGGGCTGTCGAAACGCCCTGTTGATATCCTCTTCGTGCATCCACTCGAGCATGAGTGGTGCATCCTTATGTTCCAGTCTGCGTATCATGTTTCTTATTCCTATCTCTTATTCCTATCTCTTCCTATCTATTTCCGGTACTTCGTAAAATTCACACCGCCAGGCTGCACTGCAAATTTCTCCGCCAGTGTCTCTTAAAAAATATACGCCATTATCGGAAACATGCACACGCCGATTCCAATAGCATAGCGAATGGCATACAAGTACTTCGGCGTGTCCGTATTCCGAAGCGCAATATTCTCACAGCGCATGAAGTTGATTGCCGCATACACGATATTTCCAGCCAGAAATACCATGAACAGGTATGCCGCCGCCCGGCTCTCTGCCATGTCATACACCGACGGCAGTACCGTGTGCAAAATCTCAAGACAGTTATTCGTGGTATCCTCACGCAGTCCGAACAGCTTTGCCACATACGTACTCCGCACCAGTTTCACATCAAAGCACCATGGAATCAGCCACACATACATGCCGACATAGCAGATGGAGGTGATGGTCTCGAGAATCGTGTTCATATATTTTCGGTCCGCATTCAGCACGGTCAGGATGCACTGAAACGGCAGCAGGAGAATATACCAGTATGGCACGGTGCTGCACAGGGTAAAAAACAGTGCATAGGACAAGAATGCAATACGCGCACTGTTGATTCCCGCCTTTTTTTCGTCCTCCGGCGCCTTCAGGGCATAACACGCAATGTAGAGTACGATGACCGCCAGCAGGAATACCGGAATCTCGAGCTTGCGGAACACCAGCTTCTGCCCGAATATCACAAGAATGTTCTCGAGGTTTCCGCCATTTCCATCCCCCATCGGAAACAGGAGCCGGAGCAGGAACCACGGCAGGAACAGCGCCGCGGTGTGCATGCCGATTCGAAACACATTTTTTTCCCTGTACAGCAAAAGCGCCGGAAACAAAAATACCGCCAGCGACTTAACCGGAACTGCCGCCGACATCCATGCCGTGAACCGCCGCATATCGCCTTTGAGGTAATTGTCAAACGCTTTCAGCATAAAGAACAGATAGATGATATCGTACTGAGACGTGACAAACACACTCATAAAAAGGATGGAGGACGTCAGAAACAGGAGCACGGCATCCTTCCTGCCCTGCTCGTCAACGCTAAGTGTCTTGCAGATATCGGTCAGCGCACGCACCGTAAGCGCAGTAAACACAAGAATGATTGTCTTTGCCCATGCAATCGCAAGCGCCGACTCCCATATGTTGACATGCACCGCCTTTCTGGCAATCCAGAGCGGCAGATTCCATATCGCAAAAATAATATAAATCAGGAAATCATAATCCGGCGTGTTGAAAATATGGTATGCCGCCGTATCGACATCAGAATGGCACACCTCGTAGAACCGGAATATGTCCCCGCTGAAAAGCACATCCCAAAAATTGACGCCAAAGCTTGTCGTTATCAGTATGTCGGAGTACATAAAAGCGTAAAAGAACACTAATGTAAACACTGTGACTGCGCCAAACAGAATGCGCTGTTTATTATCCTTTCCCATTGCGGTTCCCGCCATCAGCTTCATCTACACCCTCCATGCATTGATCTGCTCTATCACATAATCTTGTTCGTCCCGCGTCATTCCTGTATAGATGGGCAGGCTCAAAACCTCGTCCGCATATGCCTCTGTAATCGGAAATTCTCCTTTTTTATGCCCGAGATGTGCATAGCAGTTTGCAAGGTGCGGCGGTATCGGGTAATGTATCTGCGTCTGTATGCCGCCCTGTTCCAGTGCCTTTTGCAGTAAATCACGCGACGCACACCTTACTACATACTGATGGTAAATACTCTCCGCGCCGTCCCGCACCCCGGGCAGAATGATTGCAGGATTTGTGATGCCCTCGTCATACCTTTTTGCCAGCATTTTCCTCTCGTCATTAAGTTCTTTTAAATGCGACAATTTTACACGCAAAAGCGCGGCCTGCATTTCATCAAGCCGTGAATTGATACCCTCTATCTCATTGTGATACTTCACTTTACTTCCATAATTGCGCATCATGCGCAGCCTGTCCGCAAACGCCTCATCGTCCGTGACGACAGCGCCCGCATCGCCAAATGCACCGAGGTTCTTTGTCGGATAAAAGCTAAAGCAGCCTGAAATGCCAAAGGTTCCTGTCATCTTTCCCGCAAAACAGGCGCCATGGGACTGTGCACAGTCCTCAATCAGCAGCAGCCCGTGCCTGTCCGCAATCGCTGCAATCCTTGTCATGTCAGACGCCTGTCCATACAGGTGTGTCACCATGACCGCCTTTGTCCTGTCCGTAATTGCTTTCTCTATCTTGTCCGCATCCATGTTAAAATATTCGTCCGGCTCGACAAATACGGGAACCGCACCGTTTTCCGTGATGCCAAGCACTGTCGCGATATACGTATTTGCCTGTACGATAACCTCGTCGCCTGCACCGATGCCAAGCGCCCGCACGGACATAATCAGCGCGTCAAGCCCCGAATTTAAGCCGACACAGTATTTTCTTCCCGTAAACTGTGCAAATTCCTCCTCAAACTGACGCACCTCATTACCCAGCACATACCAGCCGGAACGCAGCACGCGCAGCGCTGCCTGCTCATATTCCTCCTGGTACATCTGAAACTGTCTGTCAAGTACATTGCATTTTACCTGCATATGCCCATTCCCTCCACTCCTGTCAAAGACCGTTTACCAGTAACGTTTATCACGCTTTATCTGTCAGGCGCATAATGATTTCCAGAATCGACTGCGCCGATTTTTCCCACATAAAGTTGTCCATTACGCGCTTTTTTGCCGCTTTCACCATCCGGTCATCTTTGCCGGACAAAATCCTTTCCACGATTTCCGTCTCATCCGCACAGACACAGCCGGAGACATCATTCTCTATGATAAGCGCGGGTCCCGGCGCATCAAGCGCTATCACCATGCACTCATAATACATCGCTTCCAGTATCGCCATCCCGAATATTTCATGTGTGTTTAAATTCACATAGCATGTGGAAAGCCTGTACAGCTCCCACATCCTGTCATTGGGCACCTTGTCATAAACCGTGACGCGCCCCGCCAGACCGGTCTGCGCTATCCGCTCCCTGACGGCGCCGGAAAGCTCTCCCTGCCCGACCATGACAAGCCGGAACCGCCCATCCTGCCGATAGACATTCTGGAACATCTCTATCATTTTCACCGGCTGCTTTTCCGCTGTCATCCTGCCCACGTAAAGAATTACCCTGTCGTTTCCTGAAAATCCATAATTTTCCTTTAATTTTTCAACACTATAGTTAAAATAATCCTCTTTTAAGAGCGTTTTGTCAAGCCCTACGGGAACGGTATCAATTTTTTTTGCCCCCTGCGCCCTTAATGCGTCGGCAAGCGCCGGTGTCTTCACGACCGTGGGAATCCGTTTATAATATTTCACATTATTGCAGAAGAAATCCACAAGCCTTCTCTTCCACGCCGACGCATTGTTGCTGCGGACGACACCGATATAGGGCAGACATAGAATGCCATTTTTCCTGCACCATCTGTAGAAACCGCCAAGGAACAGATAATTGTCGGATGCCGTGATATAGCACGCTACATCCTTGTCAAGCCATTTTGTGTCCACAAAGGCATGTTTTCCCAGATGCCTGCATTTCAGATATACCGCCCGAATGGCGCCTTTCCGGACGGTTTCCGCATCCTTGTCCAAATCGGGTATGAGGTGGTAGACAGACACGTCATGTCCCATCGCGGCAAATGCCTTTGCCATCCCCTCCGCCTGCGAATTATAAAACTGGCTCAGGTTTTTCTGTTCTGTGTTGAGTGATATCACTGCAAGCCTCATGACTGCCACCCCGCTCTGCCGACCTGCGTTTCCAGCTTGTGCCACTGCGGCAGGTAAAACCTGTCTGTCCAGATATCAGACACAGGTGCGTACACGATGCCGCCCTTGTCCTTTGCCAGATATGCCCCCCACCAGCTGTACGTACTGTTCGCAAGAATATGGTGCCTGCAGTTCTGCATCAGCACAAATTCCTCAAGGTCACTTACGCCCGCAACCAAAACATATTCCTGTAACGGAAAATGCTCCCGCACGAAATCCTTGTCATCCGTAAAGACAAACAGGGAAAAACTGCCCATTTCCTGACGCATCCGTTCAAGCGCCTGCCTGTAAAACGCATCCCCAAGACAGACATTGTTTTGTGCCCTGTCATAATCCGTCCGGCGAATGTGCAGGGAGACACTCGCCCCCTGCCGTCCTGCCTGTATCCTTTCCAGATAGGACTCTGCCAGCGGACTGAATGAACCCTTGTATTGGAACTGCCTTTTGATATCGTCATAATACGCGTCAAAATACTGGTATGACTGCCAGAAGCCAATATAATAACAGCTGTCATCACGGTATATACCCGCATCATATTCCATAGGATGTTCCTCTTTTACAAGGTCATAGCCGCCTCGCCTAATTTTTTGTTCCCTGTACTTTAGGCGAAACGGCGCCGCATTTCTCACCCCCAGCCCCAGGACAAAATCCAGCTTTTCTCCAACAAACCGCTGTCTGAAATCTATCGAAAAGGAATCCAGCTGATAATGCCTTAGCTTTCCGGAATACATTGGGTCGATGCACAGTTCCCTTCCTGTCCTTTTGTAGAGACCATAGCCAAATGCATACTGGAACAGCTGGTTTCCAAGTCCGTCACTGATACGGACTACATTTGCCTTTCGTTTCATTTCACTGCCCATGTCATCCTGCTCCCTTTCCTGCTGTCTTCTCTTTATGGAAAAATTCATACAGATAGCTTTTCATTGTCAGAAAGCGATACCTCTTCCGGGACAGATACCCATGCCGGAACCGCACCAGCGCATTCTCTCGCACGCCTGTCTGGCTGCTTGACATCCCGCCCAGGTGAAAATTAGATAACACATGATACACCGGCGTAAATACAACCTTCCCGCTCTTAAAATAACGCAGCATCAGGTCATAGTCCGCGGCGGAGCGGTACTGCGTGTCAAATGCCCCGAACTGCCCGTATGTGTCCCTGGTGACGAAACAGGTCGGATGTGTAATCATCTGCTGCGGCAGGAAGTCATGGTGATAAATAGCAACTGCTTTCTCCCTGCCGTCAAGGTATGTCCGCTGCATACCGTAGACGACTTCGTATGGATTCCCGCCGTAATGGCTCACCACCTGCTCCACCGTGTCCCATTCATAACAGTCGTCACTGTTTACAATGCCAATGAGCTGTCCGCGGGCAAGTTTTATGCCCTTGTCCATGGCATCGTAGATGCCGTTGTCCTTCTCCGAAATCAGCGTGAACGCCTTGGGCAGCCTGTCCCTGTGCCGCTCAATCACCGCAAGCGTGTCATCCGTCGAACCGCCGTCCACAATGATATACTCTATGTTCTTGTATGTCTGGTTCTCAATACATTCCAGTGTCTTTTCAATCGTCCGCCCGCTGTTAAAACAGGGGGTGAGGATTGTCACCAATATCTCCGGCATCCCATCTTCTCCCTTTTACCAATAGCACCCTTTTTCAACCGTCCCGGCATTTTTCGGGGTTTCCTCCGCAAGCGCCCTTGTCCATGCATCATTAAAGAATGTCGCTATCTTTGTCGGATAATTGTTCTCCCAGCGGTAGCCCTTGATGCCAAACAGAAGCTGCGTCGCCCCGCCCAAATGAATCGCCTGTTTTCCCGCATTTTTTAACATTGACGCCAGCGGCATCCCATATGCACCGCACCCGATAACCGCCACGTCAAAGTCTGTCTGCACTGCCTTTTCGTACATATAGTCCAGCGCGTCAAACCATGTCGCAAAGCGCTCGTCCTCCTCGCCGCACAATGTCTGCACCGCCTTGAGCGTTTTCAGCTCAAATGACGGAAGAATCTCGGAATTTGGAAAAATCAGTTCCCGCTTTTTGTACTGTTCCTGAATCGTGCGCTCGAACGGATGGATAACCAGCACCTTTTTCCCTTCCAGCGCCGCCGTCCACGGTCTGTTCGGCGCAAGCCACGGCTCCAGGCGGAAGAGGAACGTCAAATCCGCATCCGGCGCAAACTCCTCGATGATAAAGTCCTCCATATTCAGGTGCCACATCGCAAGGAGGTCTGCATTTGCCCCCGATTCGAGAATCAGCCTGGAAAACCGTTCCAGATACTGGTAGTCAACCGGAAAAAACCCGGAATCCTTACCAAGACGGGTAAACCATTTGTCCAGGTAGGCATCATCCTCCGCACTGTGCCCCTTGTACTTTACTTTCAGATATCCCACAACGGTCTGAAGCTCCGTATTGCCAAAGCGGCACGTCATAAAGGGTCTGCCCTCCATGATTTTCCGGTAAATGTACTCATTTGTCTTTGCCGGTGAAAGAACCCATTTTTTGGCGTAGTGTGGCATGACTGGTTCCCTGTGGAAATATTTGACAATACCATGCCGCCTCAGGCACTTGTTAAAGTAAAAATCCCTCCACCTCCACCGTTTTTCATACCGCACCCATTTTTCTTCCCTTGTCATCCTGCACCTCCCAGTCTGTGCCGTACCTTCTTTGCCATGCTGGCAAGAAATCGGACTGCTTTTATTCTCCGAATCCTGATTTCCCGCAGGCTTCCCGCATTCAGCCGATGGGAATCGACTATCTGCGGATATGTGCTTCTCTGTTCCACTTCTGCTTCATAGTTATTTGTCAGCCCAAACTGTGACGGGTCGCGGAATCTCTTAAACCCATGCTTCTTGGACATCAGCGAGATGACGGACTGGTCATGCCTGTGGTCGGTAAATTCCTTGTAATTGGGCAGCCCCATCACATTCGGGTTGTCGGAGATAATGCGGATGTCCTGCGCATAGCGCAGCACCTCGTCAAGGTAGGCTTCCACCTCCGGCGCCTTTTTACAGACAAAGTAACCGCCGATGGACTGCGGCGTGTCCGTGTACTGTGGCGTGTCACATCCGGTCAGCACAAACGCGTCCCGCTTTGTATTACCCTTTTCAACGCGTCCCTGTTCCAGCGCAAAAATCATAACAGATGTTTTTTCACGTTCCATGCAGTCAATCAGATACTGTATTTTGTTGACATAGACAGCGCCCGCGTCAATGTACACCAGATAGTCGCCCTCGCCCAGCTCGTCATATGCCTTTCGGTAGACATAGGGCTTCCAGAGGTAGTACCCTCCCCCTCTCGGGGCATCCAGAATGGCATGGTTTTTACTGCGGAATGCCTCGTCAATATCCTCCGGTCCATATTCAATGACCCGGTCAGCCCCCCACTGCCTTGCAGTCCTGCTGTTGAGCTGCTGCGCCCGTTTAAATTTTTTGTCCGCATAGTTTACAGCGATAATCATCTGTTCCTCCTACCCACCCAGAATCTGATTATACTCACGACAGATGAAATCTGTCGTGAGTATTGTGCCAGCCGCAGCCGCGAAGCGGCATATTTCCTTATGCGGCTGTGTACATCACTTTATACTGAGCGGTCAGTCTTTTCGACCGCCAGTATATATAATTCAGAGAGCCGTGCCGCAACCGCCTGCTCAGAAAAAAGCTCCCTTGCAAAGTCAGCAATCCGGCAAGGTTCATAACGTTCCCTGTCCGCCGTCATTTGCAGCATTGCCTGCGTCAGCGCGTCCACACTTTCCGGCGGAATCAATATGCCGTTAAAATCCTTTACAAAATCATCCGGTCCGCCGTTTGCCGCAGCAATGACCGGCTTGCCACACGCCATCGCCTCGATGTAGACCACGCCAAACGTCTCATAACGACTTGGGAGCACAAACACGTCACATGCCTGCATCTGCGCCACAACCTGTTCGCGGCTTAGTGCGCCTGTAAATTCCACAGACTCCTCTATTCCATATTCCTTACACCATTCTACTGCTTTTTGCGCCGCCTGTCCACCGCCGCCGATGACAAGCTTCACGCCGTCCTGTTTCCGGGAAAAATCCCGCCACGCCTTCAGCAGGATATCCATGCCCTTTTTCCGAAGCTGGTCACTGGTATTCATATAGCATATGGTCAGAAACCGCATTTCGCTGTGCGGCACGTCCTGTCCGGGCTGAAACTGCCCAAAGCTGACGACATTTCCAATGACCTCGATATCTCCCGCTGTCCTGTACCGGGCGATCAGCCTTGCAAATGCCTGGCTGACACAGACAACCCTGGCTGCCCGCCCAAACGCCTGCCTGATATGCCGTTCATTGTCCTTACGTATCTTATCCCCATGAAGTGCAAACAATGTCGCATGCTCCGTTATGAGATAGGGAATTTTCGTCCGGTCAGACAGCTGCATCGCCGCATATCCTGCCCACACGCAGCAGTGCGCATGGATGATGTCCACCCTTTCACCTGACAGGTACTGTTCAAAGAGCCGGATAATCCCCTCGGCAAACTGCGTCCGATACCCCTCCATGCCATGCTTGAGCGGACAAAAAACACGGTTCCGATAGATTCGGACACCGTCCGTCTCCGACTGCGCATCCTCGTTGTATGACGCAAATTCCCCGATGCATTTCACCGAATACGTATCACAGTAGAGTATACTTACCTGATGCCCGCTTTTGCGCAGCGCCTTTGCCTGATCCATAAAAAAACTCCCGATTGTGGGATTTTTCTTCGTCTGAAAAAAGGCCGGAATGATTACGATATTCATATTTCTACCTCAACTGCCCCATTTTTATATTTTCCGGATTCCACCAAAAATATCACATACTCCATGACCGACAGCACGATAAACAGAATGCACACTTTTGCCTCAGCAGGAAGAATGTACAAATCAATATTATATTTGTTTGCCAGCGCGCCGTCCACCAATGCACCATCGGCATACAACGCCTCATTTACTCCGACCGCCTGCGCAACGTCCTGCACCAGCAAATACGGTTCTGACTGCCTATTATCCTGCATGGTGTATGTAATCTGATAGCGATGGTTTAGCGCCACGACACATCCCATCGGAATCTCAAACCATTCACCTACTTCAATACCGGAAATGGAAACATCCGATTTGCATAGCACATTTCCTTCCTCCGACAACTCGACATGCAGTATACCGTCCTTTTTATCGTCAGGCAGATTTACCAGAATCGTGCTGACACCATCCAAATAAGCGGTAAGCATGGTAAAATCGGTAAACACAACCTCCTGAGTCACGCCGCCGTCTACATTGGCATTTACTGTTCCAACAGTCTCCAAGGACCATGGTTCCCGCTCCTGTGCGCCATAGTGGATTTGCACGTGAAACAGCCCATATGACAGCAGTCCCCACACGACAAATGCCGCTAAATTTACCACAATTCCCTTGGTGAACCATTTTTTTGCGAGCATACCGGATGCCTGTGGTCTCTGGACGTTTATCAGAACGGCGCTAAGCATCGCGTAATAGGTTACGCCGTACATATGGACTACAAAACCATGTATGCAGTGATTCGGCAGCAGAAACCACCATATTACAGGATAAAATGCGACAAAGATAAGCAGACAGCCTTTGTGTTGTATGCGATATGCTCGTATTTTCAACAGCATCACCAAAAGTATTGCCGTAACCACCGTCAAAACAAGCACCGGCGTGCTTGTCATCCGCCTGACCAGACCGTTCACCACGGAAACCAGACGCCCTTTTAATGTAAATTCCGAACCCATCCGCAAAAACAGCTGCCCTGTCCCGCTCTGTGTCCCCAATATCAGTTTGCACAAAATCTGCTTTGCGATCACCGTCCCAGCCAGCCCCGCGCTCCAGCACACGGATAAGAGAACCGTCTCCTTCGTCAGGTTTTTCAGCCCGCAGCCGTTCTCAATTCTGACAGAAAGGACAAATACCAGCGGAAATCCCAGCGTAATCAGCGGAAATGCCCAGTAATTTAAGTACGCCAGCACGGAACCTCCCAGAAAAAACAAAACCGCAAACTGCTCCGTTGACGCATTTTTGCGAAACAGCTGCCAGCAGACAGCCATCATGAGAAACATCATCGCAATATCCGTGTTGAAAACCAAGCACAGAGCCTGTGGAAAATATGCTGCCACAGCCACGCTGACCACATAGGGGACAAGACCTTTTGCACCAAGCATTCTGTATACCCCAACGGCACTTGCAAGAAACAGCGCTGCCACAATTGCAAACATCAGTACACGAATCCCGTTGACCGGCATAAACAGCAGCAGTATTTTGTAGACCGTCAGCATCCCCACCCAGTATCTTGAATAGGGCTTTATAACCGCATTGCCATCCTGCTCCAGCGCATATTTGACATCATCAATCGTGTTGGTTGAACCGCTTTCATCCATCTCGCTGTATGTCGTGTACGCATTTGCAATGGCTTTTTGCAGCAACGTACCATCGTACTCCGTCACGGCAGAATTCATAAAATAGCTGTCCGTCCAGTTGTCCCACGCGGTGCCGAATTTTCCCTCATAATATAATCCCTGCTCTTTTAGCTGCAAATAAGATTTCTCCACGTTGTCCAGTACCAGCCTGCGCGGTATCGCCTGCCCTGCCATAAGCAGCACGACATAGAGGGCAATCAGTCCCACGAACAACATCAGATATTGTAAACACTTCCTTACTTTTGTATAAGCACCTTCACCCAGCTTTTGCACTGTTTTACTGCCTCCCATCCCATGCCGTTTTGAAACAGATACCAGAATCTTTTTCGGAAAAAAAGCTTCATCTCTGTCTTTTTTAGTCTGGACAAGTTTGCGGACGTCACCGACTGGTCCGACATGCGGTACCACACAATTTCCCTGTCCAGCAGACCAAACTGGTAGCCCATATGCATCGCCTCCAGATTCATCGGATAATCCTCAAACCACCTGTAACACTCCTCATAACCACCTGTTTTCCTGATAAAATCCATCGTGTAAAAGGTTGCCGACGGCGCCACAATCCTGTTCTGGACCAGCAGCATCCGGTACTGCTCCCGGTAATCCTTCTGCGCAAATTCATAACACCTGTCACAGTATGCCTGCACATCCGCGTACACCGCATCCGGATTTTTGTCGTTAAAGAGGTGCACCTTCGCAATCGGAAAGACATTCGGGTGCGTCTCACAGAACCGGACATAGCACGCGATGGCATCCTCCGTCATGTAATCATCCCCGGCGATGCCCTTGTAGTATTCTCCTGTGGCAGCCTTAAGTCCCCTGTTGATGTTTGCGGGAAGGCCGGTATTTTTGTCCGACATGACAAGCTTTATTGCCGCCAGCGCCCCCTCGTTTTCCGCAATCCACTGCTGAACCACCTGCACCGTATTGTCGGGGGACGCATCGTCCGTGACAATCAGTTCAATATTCGGATATGTCTGATTTTTGATACTATCCAGTGTCTCGACAATCGTCTCCGCGGAGCGATATGACAGGACAACCACACTCACCAGCTTCATCATCTACGCCTTTCCGAGCAGGCCCCTGACCTGCCAAAAATATCCCTCAAACCTGTATTTTCCCTCAAATGGCTGATACCAGTAATGTCCCATCAGCACCAGAAGATAATTTCTTAATAAATATTCCGATATAAAATGCGCCTCCATCAGGTTATAAATGGAGAATGACACAATCATGACGAGCATGACCGCGTCCTTTTTTTTATAACCCTGATACAGCAGATAGAAATTCATCCCGATGTAAAGCATTCCGGGGATAATCCCATACCAGTAAAACAGCCTGACAAATCCCGCGTCAAAATATTCCGTATTTTCGGGCGATGCAAATAGCTTCCAGTTCTCAAGCCTTGCCGCCTCGACGGCATAACAGCTCTGGTATCTGCCGTTCAGCAGCTTGTCAAACTTGTGCATCAGGCTGTCGGGCGTCTCATATGTATTTTCTATATGGGAGCCCATCATGGAAAACACAATACAGCCCAGCACAACCGCGGCGCCGAAAAGATAGGCTGCCCTGTTCTCCCTGCATGTTTTGCTGTAGCGCATGGCAAATGCCGCCGCAAGAAACAAAGCCCATACTATAACACCCGTCATTGACTTTGTAAATGTATACAGCACAACATCCATCGCAAAAAACGCCGCATAGTGATACCACTTCATCCTGTCCGCATTGCAGTAGACTGCCAGCACCACAACCAGCCAGAGCATACAATGGAGGGCATTCGGATGTCCCATCCCAAGCGTGTACCTTGTCTCCATGCCGCCCCTGCCATAATCGGCAGCAACTGATACCGCCCCGTAGATTCCGGTCACGGAAAGCGCCATCAGCGCCACACAGCCTGCAAGCGTCGTCCAGAACACTGCCTTCATGACCTTTCTGACATCCATCCCCTTGCACGCCGCGACAAACGCCACCACACGCACCGCCTCGTCGCGCTCATTGACCAGATAGGAGACAAACAAAATGGCGCCAGTCAGCAAAATCGCAAGCCATTCCCCTTTGGAATATTTTGTCAATGCTATTTTGATGCAAAACAACAAAAAAGTCAACCGGAACAGCTGGCTTTCCAGCGGATTGGTGTATGCGCTCTTCTCCACAACCACAATCAGCAGCTCGAGCATCAGACCAGTCCAGAAGCAGACCGCGCCTATTTTTTCCGCATTTTTGTCACTCATTGGATACCTCCCTCCGAAACCGGTTTTGCAGGAAGCACCGCACCGTTGCTTTCTGCTCCGCAATCCACTTGCGCATCAGCAGGCTCTTGTCAATCCCAAGCGCTTTCGCCTCGCCAAATCCCTTATGGTACTTGACCAGAAACCGTTCCGCAAAAAATGCCCTGCACGCCGCGCTTTCCTGCAAGTGGTACTTTGTGTACATATATCTGTAGTCATTGTAGATGCGCTCATCCCGCTCGGAAAAGCTTTCCGTATACTGGTTTTCATGTACCCCGATTGAAACCAGCGGCTCCTTCGTATATGCAAACACCTGATTTTTTGCAAGCAGGTCAAAATACAGGAACATGTCGGACGCCCAGTTGCTCTTCTCGTCAAACATAGCCGGCGCACTGCCCCTGCGGTAGATTGTGGCGCTCGGCGCGCCTATCTGGTTTCCAAGAAAAAGATGGCGGTAGTCCCTGCGCAGTCCGTCTATAAACGCCGCGTCGGCAGCGCGGTCATAAAAAGCCGTCTGGTGCGCCGCCGTCACATGGTGCAGTACATCGCTGCCCTGCCCGTCCAGCATCACCTGTCTGCTGCCGGAAAACGCAAGCATGGCGTCGGGATGACTGTCAAGCATCGCCGCAAACGCGCCAAGGCTTGTCCTGTCCGTAAACCAGTCATCACTGAACATAATCTTGATGTATTCGCCCTCCGCCATTTTTATCGCGGCATTCCAGTTAAAGATATGCCCGAACGGCTTCTTATTATGCCGGTATTTTACCTGTGGATAGCGCTCCTGCACCAAGGCTTCTGTCGCGTCATTTGTCGAGTCATCCGACAGGTTCACCTCAAAGTCCGTATAATCCTGACTATATATGGATTCCAGCAGGCGTTTCACCTCGTCCGCATTATTATAGCAGGGAATACATATCGAAACCTTTACACCCACATCCTTACCCCTTTTCCTTTCGCCCACTCGGCAGCCCCTGTGCCGCCATAGCGTACCTCAGTGATTTTTCCCAAGCACGCCCCGGCATACACGTTTTATCATTACAAGCGTTTTGTAACAGGTGCTTTTTATTGTGACCTTTGCCCTGCGCAGCGCCTTTTTTGCGCCTTTTTCCTCATGCATGATGAGAAAGTCCAGCTCCTTCTGGTGCTCCCTGATATACGCCGGAAAGCTTTCGTCAATCTCGCACCGTACAAACTGCGCGTTCCTGCCAAAGATATCCTTGCCGTCCTTAATCTGGTCTGTCACGTTCGACAACACATGTCTTGAATTGTATTCCTGATGCGCCGCCGACACGACCTTTTCCTGCACGCGCTTTCTGATGTCCTTCTCGCCGTGGCCGCCCATGTAGCCAAAGTGCCAGCCGCCGTCCTCCACGCGGATGCCGATTTCCTTGCGCTCCGGAAACCGCAGCTCGCCAAGCAGGAGATTCTGTTCCCTTAAAAGCCTGTAGCTTAACATCTTTGTCCCAATCCATTTTTTGCGCGCAACACCCTCAAACTCACCCGCATAGGACAACAGGCTGCCTGACACTTCCTCCATATTCAGATAACAGTAAAAGAGCCGCTGCGCAAAATGATAGATTTTGTCATCCTGAAAATTTTGCAGAATTTCCCGGATTTTGTCGGGATTGGGAATCTCGTCAAGGTCGCTGAAAATGATGATGTCCTCATCCGTGCAGCCGGCAAGCCCCCTTGTCACCGCATTCTTCTGGAAGGTGTCCCGCTCGTGCGTACCGCCCGCAGGGGTGTCATCAACGACCACATGGATAATCTTATCCTGAAATTCGGCGAACATTGCCTTATTTTCTTCATAATACAAGGGCTTTTTCAGACCGGAAAAGGTCTCTGTCGCCTCGCTGATTACAAACCTGTCCACTACCGGGCTAAGGACATTCAGCCGGATTTTCAGGATATCCAGCTCATTAAAAAACTGAAAGCAATCGTATACCATCTATCCTAACCTTCTTTCTCAAGCCTTTTCCCCAGGGCGTGCCCTTTTACTTTTCTGACAGCGGCTTTCATCCGTCTTGTAACCGGCTCCTTTATAAAATTAGGGTACTGCGCATTTGTCCCCTCCCACTTGTGGAAGGCAAACGGCGTAATCCCCTGTACCTCGGGAATCATTTTTTCATGACTATAATACTTCGCGACGGAAAGCGGGGCAATGCGCATGCCCTCGGCTTCCAGCAAATGGCGTATCTTACAGCAGATAAATCCATCCTCATAATACCACATCCTGCCATATGCGTACTCGCCTTCCCACGGAATGCCTGCCTTTTTTGGAAAATCCATCAGGCGCTTGCTGCGGATTCCGGCGCTGTTTCCGACGCGGCAGATGTTTCCGTCCCTGTCACGGTATGTCGTCGTATCCCCTGCAGGGGGAAGCGGCCATGGGGCGCCGATATAATCATAGTCCAGAAACTCGTCCCGCCACATCTCAGGGTGCACGACGAATCCGTCCGCATGGACAATCAGCGCAAAGTCCGTGCGGATGTGGCTCCCGAGTTCGTAGACCATTTTGTAATTGAAATCGTCAATGTTGTTTAGCTTATCCGTGTGGCTGTATCGGATGCAATCGGGCAGCCCGAATGGCTTTTTATGCGTAATCAGCACCACATCGCCAAAGTCAATCCCGCGCATGCTGTACTGCATCGCCTTGATGGTCGCCCTGACATTCACACTCGTCATCGCGACAAGCGTCACCTGTGGGAGCTTCAATTTTTTTGTACTGTTTTCCATGTCCACACCTCTGCCCCTTTCGCAATGCCCAATCCTCTGTACCTCTATCCGGCAGCATTTTTCAGCCGCCGTCTGGCAGAACGCAGCGCCCTGACAGACAAGTCCCTGTATACCAGCCATCTGCTTCTTGCCTTCGCAGCTGCCAATGCCGCGCCATCCAGTCTCTGACCGATTCTTTTATAGTATGGCGATGTTTGCTTATATCGGTCAAGCTCCTTCCGGCATGCTTCAGCAGTAAATATTTTTCCCTTTCTGTCAAGATACGCGAATTCCCTGTAAATATTCTGCTCGGATGCCCAGTAACCATCGGATACGTTATGTCTTGCCCAGTACTTCGGCGCAATAATATACTGGACGGTATCACTTGTAAATGCCGGAAAAAACGCAAAAGTCGAGTTGGACAATATCAAATAACGTGCGTTCTTAATTGTTGTATAGTCCCCCGCGAGGTCAAAATGATGCGCCTCCACCTCCGGCAGGATTCTGCGCGCTGCTGCCAAATCATCCGTCACCGTCATAAACTCCATATCCGGGCGTTTCTGCCGCATGATTTTCATGGCATCCAGCCAGTACCTGCGCCGGAGAAAAAGCTCCGGGCTGCTTGTGTACTCACCGCCCCTGATATTGATGATGCAGAGGTTTTCGCGGGAATAATCCATGCAGTCAAATTCCGGCTTTACCTTAAGCCATGTCTTGATTTCCTTTTTGTATTTCCCAAAATAGGACTCGTCCTGCATGTTTCCATAGAGCAGCGTCGTGCGGTCAAGCGTCCGAAGCGCATTGTCGGCTCCTGTTATATAACACCCGTGTTCAATGTCATGGCGCGAGTTTCCGACATAAATCCTGTCCTCTTTTTCATGGTATTCTTCTGCAAAACAGTCTTTCCCCATATCCGTCCCGCAGTCAATATCCATAAAATACATACAGTCCAGCAGTTCCCTGTTCAGTATGCTGAAGCCATAGCCTCCGGCGTGTGCAAGCGCCCTTGTCGTGACATAGCAGAACAGCTGGTTCCCAAGTCCCTGGCCTTTTAACAATTCTGTTGCGATAACTGGTTTTGTCTCCACCTTGTCCTCCTACTGTCACAGCGTCGCCGCTGTAATCTTACCCTCGTCCACTTTATAGATGATATCACACTTTTCAATCGTATTTAACCGGTGCGCGATAATGACCATTGTCTTTCTGCCATGAAAACTGTTTATCGCCTCCATGACTGCCGCCTCTGTCTCGTTGTCGAGCGCCGATGTCGCCTCGTCAAACACAAGGATTTCCGGATTGTGGTAGAGCGCCCGCGCGATGCCAAGGCGCTGCCGCTGTCCGCCCGAAAGCCGGACGCCCCGGTCGCCGATTGCCGTGTCGAGCCCCTCTGGAAGCCCCTTGATAAAGTCTTTCAGCTGTGCCTCCTCAAGCGCCTGCCAGATTCTGTCGTCGTCAATCTCGTCATCGGCAATGCCAAAGGCGATATTGTTCCTGACCGGCTCATCCACGAGATAAATGGACTGCGGAATGTAGCCAATCTGGGCAAGCCATGCCGGATAATTGTCAAAAATACTGACCCCGTCACACGTTATGCTGCCCTCCCTGACCTTCAGAAGTCCCAGCAGGATATCCACAATGGTCGATTTTCCGGCACCCGACGGTCCCATGATTCCGACGGACTTTCCGCTGGGAACCGTCATGTCGGCCCTGTCAAATATCAGTTTGTCCGTATTCGGATAGGCATATACAATACCCTTCAGCTCGATTTTGTCGTGAAGCTGCATCTTTTTTGACGTGTCTGCAGGCTTTAAAGTCTGGTTGTTCCTGCGGCTGATTTCACTGATGTTCATATTTTCATACACATAATCCAGGCAGGGTCTGAAATAAGATATATCTGTCATATACGTGTTAATCCGGTTAATGCTCGGCATCATACGCATCGCCGCCACACCGAAGGCGCCAAGCATGGGAACGAGCGACAGCGCATCGTTTCCAAGGGAAATATATACAATGATATATCCGAGTATACTCGCCATAAAAACCGTCTCAATCAGAAGCCGGGGTGTGTTATTCAGCACTGCATGCCTTTTTGCGTATCCGGCGCCAATTTTTCCGCTGCCCTCATAATTGTCAGCAAAAAAGGCTTCCCTGTGCAGTACCTTGACATCCTTGATGCCATAGATTGCCTGAATTCTCCACTTTGCAATCCGCGACTGGATTGCCTGGTTTTTTGTTCCCAGCTTCGCAAGGCGCGGCTTCAACACTTTCAGCATCAAAAACGACAGGATGCCGAACACCACGAGCAAAAACAGCAGGAGCTTCCAGTCCGCAGCAATCATTACGATGCACAGCAGGACAAATACCACGGATTCAGAGACGAGCGAAATCATCGCCATCAGGATGTTGAACACATTCGGAATGTCACTGTCCGTCAGCCGGAACACCGTAGGGATATCCGCGTCAAGGTAAAACTCATACGGCCTGTTCAAAAACTCCCTGAGCACCTGGCTAATCAGCTTGTTCCGGTTAAATGCGATAAAGCGGTTCTGCTCACTCGCCAGCAGGAGCAGGAACGCATTTTTCAGGGCATAGAGGATAATCAGGGCAGCCAGAAGGGGGATGATAAACCCCTGGATGTCGTCAATCCCCAGCAGGTTCATCGCCCACCGGACATACTTGTTTCCCTCTGCCTTGGCAGGGTCTATAATCACCCACACAAGGGGCAGTACCGCCGAGACGCTTACCGTCTCAAGAATACCCCCGATAAAAACCAGAACGCCAAGATAACAAATCTGTATTTTCTGCTTTCTGTCCAAAACATACCGCATTTTTTTAATGATGTCCATTTTCTTCCTCCATTACCGGTCCAAAAATACGCTCATAATCGTAATTTAAGTAATATTCCTTCTCATCTTCCCACCGTGCCATGTAATTTTCTTTTGTCACAAGCCCGTCCCCCTCTGCAAGCCACTGCAGTATCAGGGAATTTACATGCGATGCGTAATGCTCCTTGTCCCTGTAATTGTCCAGATTTGTGATGATATCATACTTGTCGTGGAAATTATATAATTTTACATTCGGGCAGTCCAGCAGCAGCTCTGTTGCAATCAGCTCTGCATCAAAGTAAAAGTTAATCATGCCCTCCTGGTTCATAAAATCCCACCAGCAGATACTGTACGGCGTATAAAATATATAAAATGTCGTGTCCGGGTACTGATTTACAAGGTCTACAAAGTTCTGCTGTATATTTGCCGTAACCATCTTCGCATCGGTCTCGGAAAGCGGGGGCGCTTCCGGCGCCTTTTCCTCCCAGCGCTCATATGCCGCCATCACATACGGATAACCCGTCTCCTTTTCCCACGAGGAATATTCGTCAAACGTGGTGCTTGGCTCGCCTTTCAATGTCATGAGCAAACTGGGAATCACACCATGATACCATATATTTTTGTTAAATACATATGCGGCGTCATTCCACGGATTATCATCATAAAGGTATGTCGGATAACCTTCGTACTGGTCGTAATCCTTATCGCGGATGATGGCGTTGGAATCCATTGTCCATATCACGGTCTTAAGATTCTCGTTTCTTCTCAGCGCCCGCCCTAGATTATCCGAAAGCTCCTTGTAGCCTGCGCCCGAAAACGTTTCCTTCACGGATTTTACCCCGAACAGCACGTCCGCCTCGCTCGTCTTAAAATTCTGTGCCATGGAAGTGCCCGTGATAACCGCGTCATAGTCAAAGTGACGCGATATCCCATCATTGCCATACCGCTCGTCATACAGGCGGTAAGAGACAAAGGAGAATGGTTTATGAAAATGGAAAAATGGGTCAAACACCCAGAATACTGCCAGAAGCAGCGCTATGACCGCCAGAAGCAGCGCCATGCAGCAACGAAACCACTTTTTCGCATCCGATATCTTGTGCTCCATGCCTTCCTCCTAAAAATTAAAATACAGAAACTCACTGACCTCGGAAAGGGAAAGCACACTCCACACCAGGAGCCCCACCGTCGCAGCCATCCTCCAGTTCCCATACCTGCCGTCATTGACTTTCTCCTGTGTATTGCGCATACACTGGCAGACAAGTATCAGCACCGCGCAGACCACGGCAGGCAGCAGCCACGGGTATGCCTGCATGACAGCGCTCCCGCCCGCACGGCTTATGAGATTAATCTCAAAAATTCCCTGAAACGCTTCCAGCACTGCGGCATGAAGCATTCCGTCCCCATGCACCCTGAGCCTGCCAATCATGTCCATACCCTGCTCCACCGAATCCGCCCGGAACATGCTCCACGCGACACTGCAAAAACAGAATGTGACTGCCACCCTGATTACATGTGGTATTTTATTGAGAACCTTGTCAAATAAGCGGTCAAACAAGTTCCCGAGACCATTGACAGCACCCCACAGGATAAATGTCCAGTTTGCCCCATGCCAGATACCGCTTACAAGGAATACGGTCAGGACATTACAATATGTGCGGACGTTTCCCCTCCTGCTGCCACCCAGCGGAATATAGACATACTTGGTAAAAAACCTGGTGAGCGTCATATGCCACCTGTCCCAGAACTCCCTGACAGATGCCGCCTTGTATGGCGAGTTGAAATTTATCGGCAGCTCCACATTGAACAGGAAACCGATGCCATATGCCATATCACAGTATCCGCTGAAATCAAAGTAAATCTGCATGGAATAGCAGAACATCACGAAAACCGTGCTGATGCTGTTGAGGGAGCCAATATTGGCATATCCCGCCGTCACAACCTTTGACAGGCTGTCAGCAACAAGCACCTTTTTTGCCATGCCCAGCGCAAAGGCATAAATGCCCTTACTCATGTTCCCATACTGAATCCTGTGGTTTTTTGCATCCCGGAGCTGCGGTATCAGCTCGTCATGGTACACAATGGGTCCTGCAATCAGCTGCGGGAAAAAGGAGACATACGCCGCATACTCCAAAAGGCTGTACTGCTCGCATTCACCGCGGTATGAATCAATGACATAGGACAACTGCTGGAACGTATAAAAACTGATTCCCAGCGGAAGCACAAACCGCAAAAAGTGATATTGCGTCCGAAACAGCGCATTGACGTTTTCCACAAAAAAATCATAGTATTTAAAACCAAACAGGATTCCCAGATTCAGCAGCAGCCCCGCAGCCAGGAAAATCCTGCGCCACAGCGGCGTTTTCGTTTTTCCCATCAAAAGGACAAGCAGATAGTTGCACAGAATGCTCGCAATCAGGATTGCAAGATACCTGATATTCTGATATCCGTAAAACACCATCGACATCACAATCAGATATCCGAGCGCTGCCTTTTCCCATTTCATGCGTTGGAGCCAGTAATACCCTGTTACCACAAGGGGAAAAAACGCAAAAACAAAGATATAGGAATTAAAAAGCATATTTACTAACCTTTCCCGTTTCTGAGCGGAATCACGACTTTTTCATAAAGCCGCACGACTCCCGCATACAATGGCGGTGAGAGCAGGAAGAGCCTTAGCCGCATCCGGTCTCCCTTTGACACTATTTTGCTGCCATACACCCTGTCCGTCTCATCCCTGTCCTTTTTTATCTCAGTGACAAGCCTTGCCGCCGTCTCACGGTTTCTGCTTTCCACGGCATCCATATAATAAAATAACAGTCGTCTTTGAAAATGATAGCGGGCAAAATCAGCCATCTGCGGCGAGACCATCTCGCTGATGCAGGCGATATGCGCACGCCAGAACGGTATCTCATCCCGAAACATCCGCTCCGCGCCTGCGGCATTCATAATGCTGCCCTCCCTGTCTATCACATAATGGTAGAAGCTGCTGTCCAGATACACTGCCCTGTCCGCCTTACAGAATGCACGCGTCGTGTACAGAATATCCTCAGAGTTCCTCCCCTTGGGAAATACCATGCCCTGTACCAGTTCCCGCGCAAAAAGCTTGCTCCACACAGAATTATAAATGATATACGAGTCATGCCCGCCGATATAGATTTTCAGGAGCTCCTCCCTTGAGAGCGGCACCACGCTGCCACTGCCGCCCGACTCCGTCCTGTCCCTATATTCATTAAAGTATCTGCACACCGCAATCCTGGCATTGTTCTCCACGCACGCGCGGTGCATCTGTTCATACATGTCCGGCTCTATCCAGTCATCACTGTCCACATAGCCGATATAGGCGCCCGACGCCAGTTCCAGCCCGGCGTTTCTTGCGTCGGACAGACCGCCGTTTGTCTTGTGCAGCACTTTCACGCGGCCGTCCTTGCGCGCATAGTCATCGCACAGTTGTGCGGATGCATCCGTCGAGCCGTCGTCCACAAGAATGATTTCCAGATTCCGATACGTCTGGCGCAGGATGGACTGCATACATCTGTCCAGAAACGGCTCGACATTATAAACCGGAACTATGACGGATATCAAATCCCTTTCGCTATCGTTCATCCAATCCTCCCTTTGTTACTGTTCACTCCTAAACGACTTCCCCCGCCGCATTGATTAATGTCCACCCTTTCCAGTCCGCATGTACAGTCTTTGCATCAGCCACTTCGTAGTTGTCATGGCGGAGTGGCCGTATGGCAATCCTGCCTTCATTTTGGTTCAGCCTTGCCCCCCAGATGCTGAACGTACTGTTTGCACAGATATTGTGGCGGCAGTGGCTCATTAACTCCATGTCATACATACTGTCCTTTCCGGTATTCCAGTCCACGACATGCATATTCGGCTTGTCGTAATGCTTCCTCACATAATCTGCATCATCGGAAAAAATATAAAAGACCGGGTTCTCTACTCGCTCATCAATATACGCCATGGCCCCATCGTAATACGCATCCGTACAGATTCCCATATACCGCTTCCCATCCGCCACGGTGAGGTAATCCTTGCGCCGGATGTGGATGCTCACCGCATTCTGCCGCGCCATCACGTCCATCAGCTCCCTGTTTCGCGGCTGTCCGCTCTCAGGAAAGACAATTTTTTGCTGTAACAGGGGAATGATATCCGCATAATAGCGCTCGCATCCCCAGAAACCATACAGGTACACATCATCCATGTCAAAAATCTCGGGCATATACGCCGCATCCTCTTTCACAGTCCTGTCTTTTCTGCCTGTCAGCTTGCGCCGGATTCTGTCCACAGGACGCATGCCGTTGTCAAGAAGCTTCCTGCGTTCCTCGGGCGTGCACACCGCATAGTCCAGCCCGAGCCATTCCAGCTCCAGGCTGCGCCATTCCCTGTCACTGCCCTTCGCCTCCCTGTATGCGTACAGGTCAAGCTTCACTTCCTTGCCGAGGGATTTCATTTTTTCATATAATGCGTACTGGTAAAGCTGGTTTCCAAGCCCTCCCATAACGTGTATGATTATCATATCCTTGACCCTTCTTTTTAATGTTCTTCAGGGGCAGTCAGGAGAAACAGCTTTGCCGTCGTGTCCACGACCGCTTCCACCTCATACCCATAATCCACCAGCGCCCTTGCCGCCGCGTCAAACTGCCCTGACACGACATAGAGCTTTTGCGGGAGCCCGTCCGGATAGACCTCCGTCTCCAGAAATGCAATCCACTCCTCGCCAGAGTAATTCAGTGACTCAAGATTCTGGCTGCAATATATATTTTCCCATTTATCCTCACTATACGCCGCACTGTGTGTCAGGTAATACACAAAAGGATACCGCTGGTGAAAATTTACATAGGTCGGCAGCTCATATCCTTCGTCCGCATACCATGTCGCCACCACCGTTCGTAAATCCATCTTTGCCCAGTGGTTGTGAATCCGCTTCACACCATAACAGCAAAACAGCAGCATCCCCACAACGACCGCATAGCGGAAATACCGCGTCCATTTCCAGTCCTTCAGAATATCAAACGACTCATAAATCATCAGTGCAATCAGGATGAACCAGACCGGAAAAATAAAGAGGTTGTATCTGTTTCCAAACCACCCGTAAGAGTAGATATTGAACGTCGTCAGCACATAATAAATCATGAAAATGCCAATGTTACAGTTGATGAACTGCCGCACGCACCTGCGCCTTGTGCGCCGCCACACGAAGATGCCCATAAGAATCAGTGCAAACAGGATGATCCAGATAGCCCATGTCAGCTTGTCCCAGTCCCTGTCGTAGTCGAGCATGCACCACCGGAGCACCCACATCATGCTGTCAAAAAAATCCAGCACAATATTGTTTCCCGTAATCTCAATCGGCTTGTCAATGCCAAGCGTGGAGACTGCGTTTGTTGACTGCGGAACCAGGAACAGGACGACAAGGGGAACCCCTGCCCCGGCTGCAGCAGCGATATATGACGCAAGCGCTGCCTTGAATGCAGCCCATTCCTTGCTTCGTGCATAGTAAAATAACAGCTGCAATGCCATCGGAACCACCACAAAGACAGCGCCATAATGCGTGTATACATCGATGACGCAAAGCGCCGTAAACCCGAGCGCCCTCCTGACTGTAGCTTTCTCCAAAATGTGAAAATACAGGTAAATCGTCCATGCAAGAAACATAATCAGCATTGTATACTCGGACGCTTCCTTGACATAGTACATCAAAATATAAATGCTGGCGTATATCACAACACAAAAAGCCGCCATATAGCGGTTACATAGCTTCCTGATCACGAGATAAATCCCGGCTGCAGCGCCAAATCCCATCAGCACGCTGGAAAAACGGTACCACCACTCGCCATGGCTTACCTCGAGCCAAAGACAGATAAACCAGTTGTACAGTGGCGGCTGCTGCTGGATATATGCCATCCGTTCATACATTGTGGCGTACTCCGTCACGCCCCTGATCGCGCCTTTCACAGGCAGGGAACAGTAGAACTCCATCGCCTCGTCCTGCCAGATTGGCGCGTCCGTAAGCTTATACAGCGCCATAATCCAATAATAAATAAATGCCACGCCTGCCGTAACCCATTCCGGCAGGCGTATTCTGCTCATTTTGTCCATATCCCATCCCCGGTAAATAGCCTTTTTTTATTTAAAGAGATTCACCACAAGCTTCAGCCCATACTTCACATACTGCACAAAAATGCCCGGATCCTTGACGCAGTCGCCCATTCTGCGGAAAATGTACTTCGGCCTCAGGTAAAAACCGAGCAGGATGTTCTTGCGAAGCTTCATGACCTCATCCAGCGTCAGGTGCATGGTGCCCTTGGTGCTGGAATGGAAAAAGTCACTTCCGAGCACGGACTTTTCCAGCAGCTTTTCCTGCTTACAGGTCTCATACATCGGTGTGCCATAAAAGGGAAGCGCTATCGTGACCTCGATAAAGTCCGGATCCGTCTCCATGACGAGCTTTTTCGTCATAAGGATGTCCTCCTTCGTCTCCCATGGGAAGCCGATGACAAAATAGCCCCAGAACTTGAGCCCGACCTCCTTGCACCATCTTGCCGCCTGTCGGTTCTCCTCCACTGTAGTGCCCTTGCGCATCGTTTTGAGCATCTCATCGCTGCCGGACTCAAAACCAAATGCCACCAGAAAACAGCCTGCCTTTTTCATCAGCTCCAGCGTCTCCTTGCTGAGCGGGCGCACGCGCGAGTTTGCCGTAAATTCAATCTTGCCGTAAATCCTGGAATGGATAATCAGTTCACACATCTCCTTGACCCACGCCGGATTGATGGTGAACGTGTCCGCCTTGAAAAAGAAGTTGCGGATGTGGTGCTTTTCGTAGCACTCGATCATCTCATCCAGCACATTCTGCGGACTGCGGAAGCGCACACGCTTTCCCGATATCTCCGGTGTCAGGCAGAATACGCACTGGCTCGGGCATCCCCTTGCCGTCTGGATTGTCGCCATCGGCTCCTTTGTGTCGGGGCGGATGTAAAGGTCATTCCGCATCAGCTCGCGCGCCGGAAACGGCTGTGCATCCAGGTCGTCATCCCACACATGGAACCGTGTGGGCACCATCCTGCCATTTTCATCTTTATATAAAATATTATTGATTTCTTCGGGCTTTCCTATTCCCTTGAAACAATAATCCGCTATCTTTCCGATACAGAAGTCAATCTCCCCGCCAATCAGGTAATCCACATTGGACAGGTCAAGCATGTCGAGCATTGCCTGCTCAGGCGCGTAGAAGAGCGCCCCTTTCAGTACGACAATCGGGTCGTAATTCACCTTCAGCTCATTCACGACCTTGATATCGTCAAAAATGGTCGTGTTCGTGATGCTCATCATAATCATGTCCGGACGGAATGCATCCATATCCCTTAACAGCGCGCCAAAGGTGTCGCCCTGTGTCTGGTAATCCTGAAGCTTTACCTCGTAACCGCTTTTCAAAAGGATTGCAGCGGCGTAGCCCAGATCGTTACACGCACGCATCGCCTGTGCGGAGCCGTCGTCAATATTCTGCTGGCAGCGGTCCTCCCCCCTCTGAAAAAGCGCCCCGGGCGGATAAAACAGCAATACTCTTTTCTTACTCATTTGCATTTGTTTCCTTTCCAATTTTAATCCATACTCACGCCAGCCGCAACCGCAAAACGGCATATATCCTTATGCGGTTGTGCGCATCATATTATACTGAGCGGTCAGCCTTTTCGACCGCCAGTATATAATAATTCATACAGGTAAACGCTGTATGGCATTTCGTCATCCGCATATCTGTTTACCAGATGCAGCTGCATCGCATCCGCATTCGTAATCTCTACCCTTGAAAATATATAGTCACATCCCAGCTGCCGCAGCGCCGGCTCGTCAATCAGGATGTCCTGCGGCACGGCAGCTGCATTCGCGCCGAAATCGTATAGGTTCTCACCGGATGCCGGAAACAGATATGCCCTGCATCCCCAGTCATCATAGTACGCCTGCCAGTTTTTGTTTTCGTCGAGCGCCGGCGCAATTGCAGCGCGGAACTGTTCCTTATAATCCTGGCTGTAGTAGCCGCAATAGCCGTCAATCGTGGTGATGCCATTGTAGGAAAGCATCGCCGGGTGGAAACCGTATGCACATGCCCCCTTATCAGGCGTATAGCCAATGTCCGCCTTAATTTCCTCTATGAGTGAACCGCCATAGAACTCGCCATAGCTTAACTGGTTCACATCCGCATGCTTCAACAGCTTGTACAGATTGCAATAACATGTGTTATAAAAGTCGCTGTACTCGCACTGCGTACCGCCGACAACCAGAATCGCCACAATGCCCGCAGCGCAGGAAAGTACAGGAGACAGCATATGCTTTTTATCATACAGCTCTTTTATCACAAGAAAGAACGCGAGATACCACGCAAAGGTATTAAAAAAGATTGTCCTGCCATACTGAAACCCTTTTAACGGCGGCAGAACCGTCTCCACCAGACTCCTGAGCGGCTCCCAGAAATAGAGTGCATAGACCGCACAGTTGAACACAATAAACGCAATGGTGACAAAAAATGCATCCGCATAAAATTTTCCTGTTTTCCTGCCTGTGAGATACTGCATCGTATTCCATATAAAGTAGAGCCCGCAGACCGGTAGCACAAAATAGGTATGAACGGATTTCGCGTGGGAAAACCCATGTAGGAATACATCAAGGAAACATTTCCACAAATCGGCTGCCCCATAGCTTGCGACCACCATGGTACTCCGGATGGTCTCCTCATCGGACAGCAGCATAATGCCGAACAGCCTGTACTCAAAACACACATAGCCTGCCATGAGGCAAAGCAGTGCCCCTGCAAGCGAAAAGGACGGCTTCCGATCCTTTATCCATAAAATAACTATCGCAATCAACAGATATCCCAGAATAAATGCGCCGAAAAAGGTAAAATACGACAAAAACGGGTATAGAAACACCATAAGGAAAAGCTGCCATTCTGGCTTCTCGTAAATGCGAATCAGCAGATATAAAATAAGCGGCATTGACGAAAAGCATATGGCATACATGGGATAGACCGGCAGGAGCGCAAATGCCACAGCCACCAGCACCACAATTTTTTCATACTTTCCATAAAATTCCCGCAGCACATGCCTTGCCAGCAGCAGCGACGAGAAAAAGGCAATCACAAGCTTTAGCAGATATCCGGCAATATACGCATAAATATCCGGCAGAATCAGATATAAAAGATTATAGAGGGAAAACTCCGACGGAAAATAGTTCCTGTCAATGCTTCCCAGCACCGGCATTGCCTGATTGTGGACAAAAAACGCGCTGTTATCGCGCAGCATTTTCAGCTGTGTGATAAACAAATCCAGGTTATCACAGATTCCCACATATATCTTTTCCCGCAGCAGCAGCAATATCACCGCCTCAAATACAAAAATCCCCCCTGCCAGCATAAAATGCCAGTTTCTCTTACACGCATTCCCCAACGTCTTCATCGAACCGTCTCCACCTTTCGTATCCCTCTATGATAGCACACTATTTTCCATTGGTAAAGAACGGCATCAATACATGGCAGAAATAATAAGGTTTTGATAGAGCTGCCGTAACGGCATGGACGGGTCTGCCTCGAATCCCGGCTTGCCTGGTATCACCTGGCCATTTGGCAGCACAAAGCTTCCATTCTGAACCAGTGCAGGCAGCGCCGCAGTCTCAAATACCATATCATTAATTTCTGTGTACAGGGGCACATATACCGAAAAGTCCTGCATGATAAAGCGGTATATCTTTCTGGCAAGCAGATTGTAGCCGGCATCATTCAGGTGACAGCCGTCACAGATAAAATTACCATACGCCTCAAGCGCCTCCCTGTTGTCCGCCAGATTCAGCTCATAATCCGCGTACAGGTCAAGCACGGGTATGCCGTAGTACTCGCATCTGTCAAGCATCGCATTCCGGTACTGCTTAAATGTACCCGTTCCGAAATCGCTGTATGTGCTTCTTTTGTAAGAATGCGTCGCATCCGCATCCTTGCTCTGCTGGTATGGCACAATGAGGACAATGTCAGCATTGGGGTATGCGTTTTTCAGATAGGGAAGCATTGTGTTGAGCGCACCGTAAAACGTATTGGGTTTCGTGTCTGTCCGTTTCCCGATTGGGCAGTCGCCAAACCAGAAATCATTTGTTCCGCCAAATACAATCACCAAATCCGCTGCTTTATCCATGGCATACATCCTGTCGACAAACGAGCCCGGATTCGTCCACCCTTCCGGTATATCCGTAATTCTGGAACCGGAAACGCCATAATTGTTCACCACCGCGCCCGTAAGCTTCGACAATACGACCGGATATGCCTTGTCAGGCGTTCTCGCCCCCACACCTTCCGTGAGCGAATCCCCGAGGATATTGATCACATGATATTTCTCAAGCGGAATCCCCAGCGCGGCAAGCTCTGCCTGCGCATTCAGAATCAGCGCCGTCTCGTTGTCCACATCGTCCACAGGCACCGGCATCACTGGTGCTTCTGTTATCTGGGACTGTATTTCTGGTGTCTCCGGTGCTGCCGGAACCTGTGCCGCTGGTGTCTCCGGTGCCGGAGTTTCCAATACCTGTGGCTGCTCTGCTGCCATAACACAGCCGGATGGCTGACACAGGACTGCCAGGATGCCTGCCGCCACAGCCACTCTCAAAAATGTTCTCTTCATATCCCATCCCTCTTTCTCATTCGCAAAAAACTTATTACCAATATATTACTATTTTTTTTTGGATATGTACAGACTCATAACGCACGAAATCAGGTTTACAAAACAGGAAAAAGGTGGCAAAATGTTACTATATGGAAAGGACGGAATCAGGATATGAAAAAACAGCTCAAGTCGCTTAACGTTTTAAAGGGTATCGGCATTCTCATGATTATTATGGTGCACAACCGCCATTTTATCATGAAGGATATGTCAGGGCTCCGACAGCTGATAAACTACGGTCAGATGGGATGCCAGCTCTTTTTTATGGTCTCCGGAATGGCGCTCTGCTATTCATGGTTCCATCTCGTCTCCAGGTATGCCGCCCCGCAGGAAGCCCGCCTTACCGTCCGGCAGCGCCTGAAATGCAGCGGCCAGTTTATCCTGCGCCGTTACCTTCGCCTCGCGCCGGGATTTCTCATCATTTTATGTGTCAACCTCCTGCTCAATGTCCTCTTTATGGACGTCCTCGACCACTCTCCCGGATTTATCGTCAACAGGAAGCCTGCTGCCATCCTCACAAATGTCCTGTTCCTGCATGGTTTTTTTCCGGACTACATCAATAACGTCTTTCCCGGCGGATGGTATACCGGAACGACGTTTATTTTGTACGCACTGTTTCCGCTACTCATCCTGTTATTTGAAAAAATATATTCACTGAAGCGGCCGCTTATCATGATAATACCTGTTATTTTTCTTATCCTGAACTGTGTGCTGCTGCGCAGCATTGCGGGCGCCACAAGCAACGAGCTTTACCCTTACAACAATTCCTTTTTGTATTATTTTTTTACCAACCAGCTGCCCTGCTTTTGCCTCGGCATCCTGCTGTACTTCCAGGAAAAAACAGGCTTTTCGTCAAAATGCCCGCTGCCTGTGTCCATCGCTTTGTTCGCGGTTACATGCTTTGCGTCTGTCCGGCTCTACCTGATGCCTGAGCAGAATTTCATCTACTCTGTCATTCCATCGCTTGTCGGTCTGTCGTTCTACTGGCTTGCCGTAAGCTTTATCCATATCGAGCTGTGCGCGGCAAATCTGCCAAAGAAGCATTTTCTCACAGACCTTATCGCATCCTGCGGCAGCCACTCCTATGGCATGTACCTTGTTCACGCGTTCGTCAGCTGGTACGGACTCAAGGACCTCTCCTATTTCCTGACGCTGGGTGGAAATACATACAATGACCTGCTGCTTTACTGTGTGCTGTATCTCCCCACGGTCTTTGTCATCTACGTCCTCGGGCTGTACATGACGAAGCTGCTTGACATGATTGACAGAAAATTAAGACCTTCCTCTTAAAAAGGGAATGAAATCCCTCATTCTCGCAATGTAGTGATTAAAGCAAGACAGATTAACGCAAGAAACCAATATGTACATTAAAAAATGCATCTATTCCGTCGGCAAGACAAAGACCATCCGCCATTTGTTGTTTATTTTGAAGCTGTCAAATTTAAAACTTACACGCATCCAGATCATATCCATCTGCAATGAGGAACTCTCCCTTTAAAATACCCAGCTTTCGCCCCTTCTTCTGTGTTCCAGTCTCCATTAACTGATTTTCCGCTGGTTTCACGAAACGTTGTATCATATCAAGTATAAATTCAAGACTCTCATCAGACAAGCCTTCTAAGGACTGAACCACCTGATTCTGCAATGCTGACAATCAAAACACCTCCTTACAAGCACGATACAAGTAAAATATAGTTATAATCTACCACATATCATACAACTTATAAAGTTTCTCACTGATTCCGCACTATTCATAAGAAGATTGGAAAAGCTCTTTCAATAACAATCGCTCTTTTTTCTTTTTGCTGACAATGATATAATCCACGTCATTTCCTCTGGCAGCAAGCCCGTCCTTCTCATAGCGGTCGCCAATCATCAGCGCTTCTGAATTTGATAACCCATGTTCTTTTAAAATCACGCGGATGCCTTTTGGGTCGGGTTTCATGCAGCCTATCTGCCTGTCTGCTGATGTATAACAGGCGTCTGCTTTTATCCGGAGCGCCTTCAGCTTGTCCTGGACAGGGTAATCCGAATAAATGATTACTGCTATTTTATGTTCCCGCAATTCTTTTATCATATCCGCGAGCATTGTATCGCGATATCCTGCAAGGAGCTTTAGCGGCGCTTCCAGCATGAAGAACGTTATCGTCCTTTGAACCCTTTCCGGCGACACCTTCATCTTGTCAGCCACATAAGCATACTGCCGCGTGTCAAGCTCCTGTGTACCGCCTGTTTCTGGCGCGGTATCATACTGTTCCCAGCGCTCCCGCACTTTTCTGTATTTCTTTATAATAAGCATATCATTTATGGCGGAAGGATGCTTTATGAGATGCCCCAGCAGCCAGCATGCCATGCGAAGCCGGAAAGGATTCTGGTAATACAGTGTCCCATCCAGGTCAAAAATGACTGCCTTATACTGGGTTATCTTCTCTTTCCGCATACAAACCTGATTCATGGACTTCACCATCCCTCCGCTTATTTTTTGGTCGGAATAAAGAATGCCGTCTCCCACATTTCCATAACCGGGATATCCACGACGGTGAGCACTGCAAAGAGCACGACGAGGATTCCCACCAGTATCATCAGCTTTTTCTCCCTGAAAAGCTTCTCCGGCTTCTGCGCCGCCGAGTCCGGCTTGTACGCTATGTACAGGTAATAACAAAACAGGAAAAACAGGACAGGGATTGCCACGATATACTCAATCCTGTATTTTAACAGGAAGATTCCTATCAAAAAGGTCGCGCACAGCGCGTAAAAGAATGAGGAGCACAGCAGCGTCGCCTCTGTGTACCTGGCAAACGACTTTCGGTAGGAGCCTGCAAGCTTCGGGTCACCTATCATGCGGTACTCTGCATAACGCTTGACCGCCATCAGGAAGGCGCCTGCCATCCAGTAGCCGACAAGGACGCTCGATGGCGGATATACATTCTCGCACACGATAAACCATCCGAGCAGAAGGCGTATCATATTGTTGACAGACTCCGACAGCACGTCCAGGTACACAATGTCCTTTGTCCGTATCGGCTTCACATTGTACAGGATGCCCATGACAAGGAGTACCACTTCCGTCAGCAGAAACGGAATGTTGACCAGAAGCGACAGCGCAATGCCTGCCGCGATACATACCGCATACTCCGCCATCACGAGCGAAAACTTCATGTTCTGGCTGACTACAGGACGGTACTTCTTGGTCGGATGGTACTTGTCGAACTCCGCGTCCAGCCATTCGTTAATGACATAATTTGCCGACGCGATAAAGCATGTCGCCAGAAAGCCCGCCGCAAATTTCAGCAGAAATATCCCGATTTCGTCCGGTATTTCAATCAGAATCAGCGCCAGGACAAGCCCTGGCATAATAAACACATTCTTGACCCAGTGGTCGGGTCTCGCTATTTTGATATATGCACTTAGCGGTGCTGTATTTTGCGTATTCATTTTATCCTCCCTATCCCCTGCTCCTGCATCCAGGACTGAAACATCAATAGATACCATATCTGTATGCGCCAGTTTCCGTTGTCGATAAAGTCGCGCCAGATTCGCTGCACCTCGTCGGCATCCAGAATCCCCTGACGCCGGATAAGCTGCGCGTCAAGCAGCGATTCCGCCCACTCCCGGAGCTGTGTTTCCCGAAGCCACTGCGTAATCGGAATGGAAAACCCTTTCTTTGGCCTGTCCATCATCGCCTTCGGCACATACCGGTACAGGACATCCCGCAGAACCAGCTTGCCGGTGTCGCCCTGTTTTTTGTACTCCATGGGAATCGTCCACGCAAACTCTACGACATCCCTGTCAAGCATCGGCACCCTGGTCTCAAGCGACACTGCCATGGCGGAGCGGTCGACCTTGACAAGAATGTCATCCGGGTGATACACCTCCATGTCCATCAGCATAATGCTGTTTCTTGTGTCCCGCAAATCACCGTATGGGCGGTCATTATGCTTATAAGAATGAACTGTCTTATCAAGCGCAATGCTGAGGTTTGAAACCTCCTGCGCATTGGACAGCTCGTAGAGGTGTTCCGGGCTCTTTGCACCGAGCAGATAAGCCTTTGTCTGGAGCAGCTGGTTGTTTTTAATCAGGGGATTTCCCACAAGCAGCCGGCTGCATAAGCGGCGCAGGCCATACGGAAATCCTTTCATCTTGCCCCATATCCTGTCTATGGACGGATATGTCATATAACCGCAGAACAGCTCGTCCCCTCCGTCGCCGCTCAGCGACACTGTCACGTGTTCCCTGGTCATCCTGCTGACCAGATACGTCGGTATCTGCGACGAATCCGCAAACGGCTCGCCAAATATATGGGAAAGCTTCGGAATCACTTCCTTTGCATCCTGCGACGTGATATACAGCTCCGTGTGCTCCGTGCCGAGATGTCTTGCTATCTCCTTGGCATATGCCGCCTCGTTGTATTCGGGATTGTCCATGCCTATGGTAAAGCTCCGGACCTTCTGCCCCGACTGCGCCTGCATCAGCGCCACAACCGTGCTGCTGTCAATGCCTGCCGACAGGAATGCCCCGACGGGCACATCCGCGACCATCTGCTCCGAGATGGAAGCCTTCAGAAGCCGTTCCAGCTCATCCGCCGCCTCCTGCCTGCTTCCGGTAAAGGGATGCGCCTGACCGTACTTTGCCGCCTCGCGCACTGACCAGTAGGCACTTATTTCGGGCTCCCTGTATGGCATGTCTATCTCAAGCATGCAGCCTGCATCCAGCTTGTAAATATTCTGGTAAATGGAGTATGGCGCCGGAATATAGCCGTGTATAAAATAGAGCTGCAGCACTTTTGTGTCAATCGGATTGTCGAAGCCGTCCAGCACACTGATGCTGCCAATGTCCGATGCAAACACGAACTGTCCTTTTACAAATCCATAATACAACGGTTTCTCGCCGATTCTGTCCCTTATCAGTGTAAGGCGCCCTGTTTTTTTGTCGAGCAATGCAATCGCAAACATTCCCTTGCACTGCCGGATGGTCTCCTGCACGCCGTATGCCTCGAACGCCTCGAGCAGTACTTCCGTGTCCGATGTTCCCCGGAAGGCAGTGACCTTTTTCTCGGCAAGGAGCCTGTCCCGGAGCTTCCTGTAATTGTAAATCTCCCCATTGAAGACGCACACGTATCTTCCGGACAAGGAATGCATCGGCTGCGCGCCGTTTTCCGACAAATCAACAATCGAGAGCCTGCGGTGCCCGAACACGACATTCGCATCCTCACTCGCCCAAACACCCCCGGCATCCGGTCCCCTGTGGTACATCCTCTCGTTCATTTTTTTGATATTTTCTTTCCAGTTTGTCGGTCTGTTACAAAATCCGGCTATCCCACACATACATTCCTACCAATGCCTTTCCCTTTCTTTTTCCATATTATGCCATAATCCCTGTAAAAAATGCAGATTTAATATTTCTTAATGCTTAATGATACCACATTTTTTGAATAATTCATAGTGGTAAGCAGGCAGAAAATCGAGCAGGGGCATGACCTTCTCCCCTACTCGCGCGCCGGACGTCCGTCAGCCTGCTGACATTTTTCCTCTGGACGCCCGTGTGCATATAAACAGCGCACCCTTTCAAGGTGCGCTGTCTGTATTTTACAATGTCAGAATCCTTATTTTCCAGGAAAGATTCGAGCCGTCTGTCGTCGAGATTGTTATCCAGGCTTCTTCTCCGGATTTCTTTGCCGTTATTTTACCTTTTGATGTCACGGTCACTATTTTTTTATTGCTTGTCGTGTAGGTAAGCTTATCGTTTGTCGCCGTAATTGGCAGAATCTTTATCTGCTGCGGTAAAATTGTGCGGGAATTGCCTTTCCTGAGCTTAATCTCCGTAAGCTCCTTGCTCTTATCCTCCGCGTCCATCACTTTGAGGCTGGTAATCAGCTTTCCGACATACAATGTGACCTTTCCGGACTTTTTGCTTCCGTCACATGCCGTCGCGGTGATTGTCACCTTGCCGGTCGACAATCCTGTGACAAGACCGTTCTCATCCACTTTTGCCACCTTTGTATTGCTTGACTTCCATGTCACTGACTGGTCTGCCAGCTCATTTGCCGGCTTTTTGTTGTCCGTAAGACGGAATACAAGCTGCTTTTGCGCCGGTGTTACGCTCAAATCGACGCCCAGTACGGAGTTGTACTCCGTGCTTCCCTTTTCCAGCACCTCCACTTTGTTGACCGGATTATTGACGTACACCTTAAAATAGCATGGCGTTCCGTTTCCATTGTCTGCCGGGGTCGCTGTCACTGTGATATAGCCGTTGGGGTACTGGGACAGGTCAATCAGCTGTTTCGCTGTCACTTTTCCTGTTGACTTGTTTACAGACACTACACTCGGTGCCTCGCTCTCCCATACTACCTTCTTGGTCGTAGCCGAGAGCGGCGTGTATTTTACGCCAAGCTGTACTGTCTTTTTCAGCCCTACCCGCACCTCATCCGCTCCATTCGGCGCGACTGCTGTCACTTTCTTGGACACATTGATTGTCAGGGTTGCCTTTTTGCCGCTGCCGTCTATCGCCGCCGCGGTTATCACCGCCTTGCCGTTTTTCTTCACATCGACAATGCCGTTCTGGTCGACCGTGGCTATCGCCGTTTTATTGGAAGTCCACTTCACATTTGTATTTTCATCCCCGACCACTATCGCGGTAAGCTGCAAGGGATCTGACAAAATGTCCACGCCCAGTGTCGCCTTGTTTTTCTGCGGAACGCCGTTTACCAGGATGGATACTTCGCTGACTGCCGGCCTGACATGTACCATATGGGAAGCTTTCTCCCCATTATTGCCGTCCTTCGCAATGGCAACGATTTCGACATCCCCCTCCTGCTTCTTGGCCGTAACCTGTCCTTTGCTGTTCACTGTCGCAATGGACGCGTCCCCGGGATTGGCAAGCTTCCACTCCACGGCTGTATATCCGGCTGACAATTGGATTTTTTTGCCCATTGCCACCTGTGTCGGACCCGTTATTTTTACTTTTGGCTCCGGGTCTATGATGTTCAGCCTGCAGGTGTCTGTCACTTCTAATCCGTCTGTCGTTTTCGCCGTGATGGTCACGCTGCCTTTTCGGAACACGGTAACCTGTACCACCTTTCCGTCTGAAGCAGACACCGGTTCCACGGCGGCTATCGTCTTATCCGATGTACTCCATGTCACTGTCTTCGGGTATCCTGCTTCCCCCTGCGCAGTCGGATTATTGTCGTTGAACACTGCCTCAAATCGGTAGGTGTCTCCATTTCGCATATCAACTTCGGCTGACTTCTTTTTCGTGCTCGCATTTTCCTCAATGGTCAGCAGTCTGTCATAGCTTGCAATGTCCACCTTGTCCGGATAAGCCACCGCGTAGACCATAAAGCGGTCTTTCGCCCCGCTTCCATCCGCCGCCTCCGCCGTTATCTCTGCCATGCCGAAACGGTTTAAGGCAGTGACCAGACCCGTTTCGTCTACCTGGATATTTTCAGGATTGTTGCTTCTCCAAAGTACCTTCTTGTTCGCGGCGTCCTTACCGCCCACTTCTGCCTTTAACTGGATGGATTTGTCCATTCCCACGTAATGGCTTCCCGAAATCTTGACACTCCGCACAAGGGTTGTGACAAACACTTTCACACGCGCCGTATTTTTGCTTCCGTCCGTGGAGGTTGCCGTCACATTTGCCGTCCCCATGCCGACCGCCGTTATCAGCCCATCCTCAACCTTTACCACTTTCTCGTTGCTGGACTTCCATGTGACAGTCTGGCACGCCGTGTCCGGCAGGATTTTCACGCCAAGCTTATACGTCAGCATATTCTTATCCGGATCAAGCCCTACCGACTTTCCGGAGAGCACGGCATCCTTCCCGCTCAGGCTGCTGTCCAGCGACACAATATCAAATTTCGTTATCACGTCTGTCACGCGCACGGTATGTGTTGCCTGCACACCGCTTCCGTCTGCAGACTCCGCAATAATCACCGCCGTCCCGGGTGCAATGCCTGTCACATCGCCTGTTTTCGGATCTACCTTCGCAATGCTTTCCATCAGTGAAGACCATTTTACCCGCTGGTTCGTCGCCGACTTTGGAAATACCTCTGCCTTTAAGCGGATGGTGCTCCCTTTCATCACCATATTGCTTCCTGTTATGACGATATCGGAAGCAAGCGCCGACACATTGACCGTCACGGTTGCCGTCACCCCGCTGCCGTCCGCCGCGGTGGCAGTGATAATCGCATTTCCCTTATCCAGGACACTTACCTTACACGTCTTGTCATCTGTCTTTTCCACTTTTGCAATCTTTGTATTGCCGGATTTCCATGTGACAGCCTGCGATGCATTATCCGGATAATTTCTTGCTGTCAGCGTAAAAAACATATCATCCTTTTCCGGGTTGATGCCTATCGTGGAGCCGTTGACGCTGTGCTGCAAATCCGTATTTTTATACAGGTTTATGGACTCTGTAAGCGGTTTGATTACCAGCTTGATTTCACATTCTGCCTTTCCTGCATCAAGTGAGACCGCCTTCAATGTCACCCTTGTATTCGCCGTTACCTTATTTGCCGTGATGGTCATCACCGTCTTAATTTCCGGTTTGCCGTCCGGATTGTTTGAAGAAAACTTAATGGCATTTTTGTCACCACTCGTGACACTGAATGAGAGCGCCATATTGGACACGGATGCCGGCACAAATTCCGGTGTCAGTTTAATGCCGTTTCCGCTGGTGATGACAATCTCGTCCCCCTCTTTGACAACCGGAATGTCCTTGTTTACCGATTCCGCTGCCATCGTGAAGGACTGCACAATCCTTCTCGTGTACACGGTGGCGTTCTTTGTCACCTTGCTGCCGTCAAGCGCCGCTGCCGTCACCACGGCTTCACCCTCACCGTTTCCCTCTGCAACACCGCTCTTGGAATCCGGAAATTTCAGGACGGACTCCCTGCTTGACTTCCACTCCACCTTCTGTCCTGCATCCCTCGGAAGAATCTCCGCTGTCAGTTCATCTGTCGGCCTGTCAAATTTTTTATTTCCCGCAGCAATGAACTTCTTTGTATACAAATCGTATGTGATATTTCCGGACGCCTCCTCATTTCCTATCTTAATCGTGATGGAGGACGCCTGCGGCGCAACCGCAATATTACAGATTACAGCCTCATAATATTTATCTCCCTCGGATATTATGACAGTCAGTTTTGCCGTTCCCGTTCCCACTCCGACGAGCGTCACACGATCCCTGTCCGCCGGTTCAAGCTCCTTAAATTTAAATACCCTGGCATTGCTGGTCGTCCACTGAATCTTCCGGTTGGCGCTGATGCCCTTTCCGTATTTCACCTCTACGACAATCTCGTCATTGACGGCAAAACCGGAAGAAATGCCTGTCGTGGGCGCCGATATCAGCTCATTGGTGTCCACCCGGCGCACAAAAATCTCATCTGCCGTGACATTCACCTGTATCTTTGCCGATATCGTCTCGTCATCTGCCACCGAAACCGTAACATAGGTCGTGCCTGTGCCGACTGCCTTGATGGTTCCATCCTGTCCGACATCCGCGATGGAAGTATTTTCCGATTTCCATATCAGGGTTGCATTTTGTGCATTCTCCGGATAGGTTGTCACGGCAATTTTCTGCTCCTCCTCTATCTGGAGCGTGATGTTTTTCATGGCAGGCTCGATGCGCTCTACAGCCACATAGGTATCCCACTTTGCATACACCATCGTGGCTTTCTCCACAGGGGACGTAAATCCATATGCCGAAGTGCATGCCGCATCACTAAACCAGCCCTTAAATTCCGCATGCTTTCTCACAGGGTCGGCAGGCGACTCGCCCACGCTGTCCCCGGAACGCACCATATGATAATACCTGTCCAGGCATCCGCCGTTCAGTTCATATACTACAGGATAGCTTGTCTGTTCCGCGCCCTGTCCGGCAACAACCGGGTAGCCGCCGTTGACGCTGTTGCCATCACTTTCAAAGCCGCCCCCAAGCGTTCCTGCAAGCTCCTTTAATTCCTGCTCCGTCTTTTTCGCATTGGCATCCGCTACAATTTCATGCTCGCGGCAGGCAATTCTTTCGATTCCGCCCTCAAGATAGTAGACATTCTTGTAGTCTGCCACGCCTGCCTCACCGAGAAATCCTGCTATCATTCCTGAACAGGTGACATTGAGGATATTTGCCGTGTTGTATGCATTGGAAATGGTGCCACACTTGAGGATTCCTGCAATTCCGCCTACATAGCCGACCGTGGTGTCGGGCGTAATGCTTCCTGTATTGTAGCAGTTCTCAATACGGACAGCATACGGCACGCTTTCCGTTTTGTACTCACTGCTTCCGAGAATACCGCCAATGCCCTGCGCATTGGTGCCTTCTTTTCCTGTCACGGAGCCTGTGTTAAAGCATCCTGTTATCACACTTTTCGCACTGCCGTCCGTATTTTTTGTCCCAATATTCTGTCCTGCAATTCCGCCAATATTTGCGATGCCTGTGATGCCTGCATAGTTCCCGCACTTGCTGATGGAGCCTGCCGTGGCGCCCGCGATACCGCCGACATTGTTTACGGAGCTGCTCACACTGCCGTGGTTATAGCAGTTTTCAATCTTTCCGGAACCTGTGTTTTTTGCAGCGATTCCGCCTGTCTGCCCGGTTCCGCTCTGCCTGCATGTGACCGCCCCATAGTTGTCGCAGCCTGACACCGTTCCGGCATTCTCGCCGCTGATACCGCCCGACGCCGCCTTTGAGGAAACTTCCATATAATTGGCACAGTTTTCAATCACATTGTCATTTCTGCCTGCGATTCCGCCGGCATTTCCCAAGGACACGGCAAGCTTGCCGATTCCATAGCAGTTCCGGATGGTTCCTGAACTATTTAAGCCTACAATGGCGCCTACATTTCCGCTGTAGGAGTCATTGGATGTAATTTCACCCGAGAACACACAGTTCTCCACTGTACCCATATTCATACCCACGATGCCGGCAAGCTTATCGACACTGTCGGATGCCGTGAGGTTTCCTGTCACGACACAGTATGAGATGGTACCGCTGTTTTCCGCCGTGACCACGCCGCTCACTTCATCCGAGATGACATTGCTGATATGTAAGTTTTTGACCTCCGCATCCCTGTTGACGCTGCGAAACAGCCCTGACTGTATCCTGACATTGTGAATGGAGTGTCCGTTGCCGTTGAAGATGCCGGCAAAGGACGCATTAAACAGTGCCGTCTCCCCTTTCATGTCGATGTCACAGTCCAGATTGATTACATCAGAAGCATATGCTGAGGGATTTGCGAGAAATGTAATGAATTCGTCCCTGTTCTTGATTTTGTAGCTTCCGTCTGTTTCCGGTTTTAATTCCGCCGCGGATTTGTATGTCACGGAACGCGGCTGTATGTGTGCCGCTGTACGGCTTGTGCCCCCGCTGTATGTGTACACGGATGTATCTACATCAGGTACTTTTATTTCCGGACTTTCTGTCTCCTCCTCAGTGGTTTCTGTTTCCGTCTCCAGCTCCAGCAGCTCATCTGTAAGGGTTTCCGTCTCCTCGTCCGCTGTTGTCTCTGTCTGTGTTTCCGATTCGGTCTCCGTCTCCGCCGGACTGCTCTGCGTTTCCGTCTCTGACGGTTCCGGATTCGTTGTCGAAGGTGGTTGCGTACCTGGCGATTCTATATCGGATGATTCCGTACCTGACGATTCTGTATTCGATGGTTCCGTGTCCGGCGTTTCCGGGCCTGACTGCTCCGTTTCCGTCACTTCCGGACTTGACGGCTCTGTATCCGGTGTCTGCGGGCCTGTCGGTTCTGCACTGCCTGTCTCTTCCTGCACCCCATCTGCCTGCTGCGCCTGCGATGATTCTTCCGGTTCATTTTGTGTGTTCTGCTCCGCCGCTGTTTCCGTCTCCAGGCTGCTTATCCCAGTATCTTCTGCCTGCGCCGCATAGACAGTTGCAGACTGCGGCAGTTCTGTTATCAGCAAGGCCGCAGAAAGTACCACGGCGGCAATGCGTTTGATTCGCTTCGCTCCTCTGTATTGCATTTTTCCCTCCTATTTTTCCATCTGGCAAGGGTATCATTTTCCAATGATTCCCAATTTTACTCCTCTGAAGTCCATATTTTATGTAAAACGGACTTTATCTTGTATATTCTATAATATTTCAGCCTTTTTTTCCAGTAAATTCACATTATTTTAATAAAAATCTAAGCAGAAAAAATCTACGCTTCTAATCAGAAGCGTAGATTTGATTCATAAACTCTGTCTGTGTAATTGAAGCGACAATTATGTCATTTCTTTCGCCGGTCAGCAGGTATATTCTTCTGCCGCGCAGCCTGCCGTCAATCTGAAAGCCTGATTTTTGAAGCAGCTTCAGGGAGGCGTGGTTTGACGCGTTGCATTTTGCCTCAATGAGGTAGAAGCCCTGATTGATGAAATATTCTGCGAGTATGCAGTTCACTGCTTCTGACGCATATCCGCGATTTTGATGTTTTTCGCCAATCACGTATCCGATTTCGCCGATATCCGGCTGTCTGTAGTGATTCCATCCCTGACTGAACTCCTTTCGCACCTTATAAGGCTCCCATTCCTACTAATTTTCCACTCCGAATATGTATGATTAATTTTTCTGCTTTACAGTTCATATCATGCGGAGAATACCTGTCATCAATCGTCATTCCAGGATTCACATCCTCATAGCATATTATTTCGCCATCCCCTTTATATGAAATGGTGATGCCAAACATATTAAATTTTTCGATTACATCCCCTTTTTGCCGTCTGGATGCCAGTTTGGCGCTTATCTTGCTATTTTTGAGTGCCGCGACTATCCTGGCTTGATTCTCAATCAGATTGTCTCTGCAATAGTCCTGCCATTCCTGCCGCATGTTTTGTAATGACACGACATGCTGTCTGACGAGCTCTTCCTGTTCAGCTGTCAGCTTTACCGGAGTCATACTATCAAAGTTAATGCTTGGATATGTCAATTCCGCCACATAAACAATTTTATCATGATTCAGCCAGTTCCCTTTTTTCAAAAGGATATGCCCTACACTTTTGCTCGCAGTTATATCCAACAATGCCATTTTTCCCGATTTATATTTACTCTCCCATACAATGTCCGGGCGAGTTCCCGATAATATACTTGTATTCTGTAATGTTAGTCCTTCATAATCCTTTATCCTGCTGCTCACCTTACTTTCTATCACATACCCTGCCGCCGTGGATGGATGCGTATCCTGAACCTTGTTTTCATAATTTCTTTTCCTGATAATGTAAGTTTTAATATAATTTTCTGACGCACCATTAAAATTACCCGCCAAAAATTCCCAATACGCTTCCTGCAATATTCTATCCAGTTGGTCTGCTTTTTCGGCAAACTCCTTTTCCTCTGGTGAGCTCCCCAGGACATCCGGCTTAAATCTTACTACTTCTCTTTGGATAACATTTGGGCAGTTCCATATATGCTGTGTATTATCACATGCAGAAATATTTTCTGCGCCCTCATTCCATATGTATCGATTCCCGGCTGCCATACTGTCACCAAGCCGCAGCGCATTTGTCTTTTTCCCCTTCCTTGCCATCACTTTGTTTTCCGCACCAGTCGTCTTACGTCCCATCTTCTGTGTAAGCATCTTCATCCTCCTTTCACGCTATTTCTTCGTCCGGCTCCAGCTCCTACGGTTTTATATAGAATAGTGCAGTATATGCTTCCTCATTGCTTTTGGCCGTCAGCATGATAACAGGAAGACCGCTCATATTGGTTATCCATCGTTAAATAATCAAGGCTCCCTCTTAGTGTGTCAGCAATCCCGAATGATACAGTATCAACAGTCCTCTGTATGTT
>ERZ778504.375-NODE-375-length-48629-cov-9.649936_pt1 | contig 48629 bp, 37 predicted proteins | sample MGYA00510046_ERZ778504 | MGnify/ENA primary metagenome ERZ778504 (study PRJEB29527, sample SAMN07138964) | mouse gut metagenome | material: feces | host: mouse | place: China:Nanjing | collected 2016-01-25 ...
TAGGTGCCAGCCCTAATTCTTCAATCGCTCAAAAAAAGTTTAGCGGACAGTAATACATTGAAATCGGCGATGTTATTCTGTCCGTAAACGGCCGGCCTGTAACTGAAATTCCATGGGAAGAAGAACGTAACGCACTGAATCTTAACGGTCCGACAATATATACGGTAAGAAAAGTGGACGGCAGGACAGTAACCGTAACGGTTGAAATAGGAGAGGGTATAATCTGACCGGTTACCTGGTCCAGACAACCATCTTGTGAGGCTTGTCATCGGTGTAACTTCCATGGGGGAGACCGTCCGCATCGCGGTAGAACAGTTCTGGCTGCGCTCCTCCTGTCACATATACGGCATCAATGAAACCATACTCAATCAGCGCGTCAGCAAAGCCATACAAGGTCTCGGCATTGCTGGTCTGAACAAAATACATCTTGCCGTTTTCATCCCTTGCGTATGCGCAACGCGTCACCTTGCCCTTGAGAATATATTGCCGTTCACATCTTGTGCCTGCTGAGACTATTGCCATCTGACGGAAGAATGAGCCTCCATGTCTGACGACATATCTGAAGGCCTTGTTCCCGCGGCTCACGCCAATCTGTGCATTCCCGTCTGATATTGCCATGAAACCTGCCCTCCAGGTGTCCCTGGCAAGGACTTTCCCGTCCTGAACAAAATCACCGAGCATCTTTCTCGAATCCTTCCATATACGGTAGTCAGCACTGCGTGTCACCAGATACACCGATGTGTCAGAGCAGTCCGGCACACTGTCCGCGAAATGCGCCCGAAGCCCTGATATGGAAAATATCTCCAGCTTCACACCCATTATCTCCTCGTCATTTCTGCTCACTCCGGGCACCCCCTCAGGCTTAACGGAAAGCATGGAAACGATTTCATGGTCAGGTCTTGACTTTGGAAACTGTATCATATTGCATGCAGTCCTCACGGCATAAGCGACAGCTGGCAGCAATACAAGCACGGCCAATGATACAAGCAAGGTTTTCCTTCTGCCTGACCTTCCGCCCGTGCGTCCATTTTTATCTCCGGAAGGCTTCCATTCGCTTCCTCCGATTATTACGACATCATCGTCTGTATATTCATTCTTTCCCATAGTCTCCGGTCTTGTTTAATGCCATTATTTCGTTTTTGAGCCTGTTGAGAGCATCCTGGGATGCATGCAGCTTTATCTGTGAAGGGGTGCACGGATCAAAGAGCACGAGTTCTCCAAGGAGCGGATTTATCCGGTAGATATAATTCATGTTGATTATCCAGCTCCGTCCCACCACAACAAAAACAGGCCTTTCGCTTTTCATCTGGCTGCTTATTGCGGAAATGAATTTCTTCCGGCTGAACCAAAGCTGCTGGCTGAACCCTCCAGTCAGAATCATGCGGCAATAATTTCCGTCAGACTCAACATACAAAATGTCCGACGGCCTCACCTTAAGCAGCTCACTTCCCGTATTCTGTAAAATCAGTTCTTTCATCTTCCATCCGATTCCCTTTGCAAATATGCCCAAGAGCAAGGCATCTGCCTGCCTAAGTCTTGCCAAGCCGCTTTGACAAAAGCTGGATAACTACTCTGCCGAAGCGCCAGTGTATATATGAGCATAAGCACAAATATACGCTAAAAGTCTGAAAAGCTCTGCGGGGAGGAAATAAATCTTGAAATGCCATATGTCGCAGTACCGGCATTTGTCTCCTTCTTAAACGGATGGCTACAATGGGCTCCAATATTTCATCATCACCGGAAGGCATTACGTCAACGGCAAGGGGTACTTGGTAAAGAGGAGGTCATAATGTTTTAATTTCTTAAGTATTAGGCAGATATTTGCACACATATTAATAATCCACGACAGAATGAAAACAACTTCAAGCTTCTCAAAAGGCCTCTTTGCAAAGGGCGCTTTCATCGCACTGGCTGCATTATGCATGCAGATTCCTGTATTGCTGATTAAGACGGTCATCAATGACAGGATTGACTGCTCGTTGGGCACGGAGGCGAAGGTATCCTCCTCTTGGGGCGGAAATCAGACTATCTCCGCACCGGAGCTTCTGATTCCGCACCTGAAAGAAATCAAGGATGACAAAGGGAACAAATTGCACAGCGAGGAAGTGTTGCGGCATTATTCCTATGATGTAGACATGGACGGGGATGTGTCTGTAGAAATGCTGCATAAATCAATTTACGACATCCCGGTCTATCGGACAGGACTTGAAATCGGCGGCAATTTCAAGCTCAGCGAAAATGACATAAGGCTGGCATGCGGAGACTGCCGTTTAATCTTGCCGTTTGACATGCGCAACGGAATTGAAGAGATATGCATCAGCATCAACGGGAAGCCCATGCAGGTGGACGTATCGCAGGGAGAAATAGGATGCGTAATACCACGGGACGAACTGAAACCGGGCATGATGCAATATGAGGTGAAACTCAAGACAAGGGGGACGCGCTCGCTCATGTTCCGGCCCAAGTCAGAAACATTGTCCGTACATCTGAAATCGGATTTCCCGTCTCCCGGATTCGTCGGAGCCTGTCTTCCATGCAAACGTAATGTGACTGCGGAAGGGTTTGAGGCAGAATGGAGAGTGACAAGCTTGAATCTCAGCTACGGATATGATGAAACTTTCGGTGTGGAACTGATTGTTCCCGTGTCTCAGTATCAGCAGACAATGCGCTCCGTGAAATATTCTTTTCTGATAATACTGCTGGTATTCATGGCGATTTATCTTGTCGAATCGATATCAAGGAAAAACGTCAGCATAGTACAGTATATTGTCACGGGATTCTCGCTATGCCTGTTCTATCTGATTCTTTTGTCTCTGACTGAATATATATCATTCTCAATGGCTTATCTTACGGCATCTGTCATGACAACAGCCGCTCTCGGATGCTATTTTTCAGCAATACTCCGCTCCTGGAGCGCCTGGCTGTTTGCAGGTGCGGTTGCCGGACTGTACGGCTTCATCTATATCCTGCTGCAGCTTGAGACTGCCAGTCTGCTTGTCGGGACAGCCGCCTTGTTCGTACTTCTGTGTACCGTCATGTATTTCACAAGAAATGCCGGGGATGACGGCAAATATACAACCGGCAATCAGCCGCAATAATCTGACGAAGAGCAAACCATTCCGTATAAACACTGTCTGAAATGCCACCACGGCTATTTCGGGCAGTGTTTGTGAGTTGCATGAGATTTTTATGATTGCTATATTTGTCTTTCTCTTCGGAGCGCCGGCATGAACTTTACGGAAAACAACCATCCCGCATGAAAGAGCTAAGACAAAAAAGGAAATGATGAAGATAATACATACAAGTGACTGGCATCTGGGCCAGGAATTCTATACATATGACAGGACACAGGAACATGAGGCGTTTCTTGACCAGCTTGCCATGATTGTCCGTGAAGAGAAGCCCGATGCCCTTGTCATCAGCGGAGACATTTACCATACGTCCGCACCGTCAAATTCCGTCATGCGCTTTTTTACGGACCGGCTTGACAGGATACGCCAGGCCTGTCCTCAAATGCAGATAATCATGACTGCCGGAAACCATGACAGCAGTTCCAGGCTTGAAATTACCCGCTCGCTCTGGGCGCACCTCGGAGTAAGCGTCATAGGAAGAATAGAGCGCGATGAAAACGGGGAAATAAACTACGACAGGCATATAATCCCGGTATCGGACAAAGGCTATGTCGTTGCAATGCCCCATGTGTTCCCGCAGAATTACCCGGCGACAAGCCAGGACGTGCCGCGTGAAGAGCGCATGGCTGCCTTCCTTGCAGGATTGGGGCGGCGCGTAAGGGAAGTCAATGTGCATGGCCTTCCCGTCGCAATGACCGCACACCTCGCGCTGACCGGAAGCGACATTTCCGGCCATGATGCATCACGCGGAGGAATGGACTGCACTGATATAGAAGAAATCTCCGTACCATACGATTATCTGGCGCTCGGCCATATCCATTTTGCTCAGACAATACGCGGCGGAAAAGCACGTTATTGCGGCTCGCCCGTACCTGTCAGCTTTGACGAGAATTATCCGCACAGCATATCTGCCGTAGTGCTCGGAAACGGATCCGCGCCTCAGGTCAAAACAATAGCCATAGACAATCCGTGGCCGCTCAAGACCATTCCGGAAGATGCGGCAAGCTTTGATGAAGTGATAAGTCTCCTGAAAGATTTCCCGCGGAGAGAGAAAGCATATATACGCGCTCACGTAATTTTGGAGGATGTGCCTCCTGCCAATGCATTCCTCAAGGCCTCGGAAGCTCTTGCAGGCAAAAAGGCACGCTTCTGCACATTCAAATGGGAGAAAGCCGGAAATGCTCCCCAGACATCTCCTGTCCGGCTTGATGTGGAGCAGATACGCTCCATAAGCCCCGTTAATCTTGCCATGATGTATTACCGCGACAGGTTCGGCACTGAGATGACAGACGGGATGAAGGGCCTTTTGGAAGAAGCCATAAGAAATGTCAGCAACCGATAAATTACACTGACAATGAAACTCCTTAAGCTTACGATACACAATATTGCATCCATTGAGGATGCCGTCCTGGACTTTGAAAATGGACCGCTTGCCGAAGATACGCGTTTTCTGATATGCGGCCCGCTCGGCTCCGGCAAGACAACTATACTGGACTCCATATGCCTGGCATTGTACAATACGACTCCACGGCTCAAAAGTGCCGCAAATGAAATATATACAGACAGTTATGCCGATTTTAAGACGACCAGGGATGACGGAGGCGTAAGTATTGGCGACCCAAGAATGCTTATGCGGCGGGGAGCGGCATCAGCATTTGTCGAACTTGTGTTCACTGACAGGAATGACAATGTCCTTACCGCATTATGGAGCTGCTCAAAGGCTCGTGAGCGCTCAGACGGAAAGATTCAGGATGTAAAATGGACGCTTTCAGATTCGCTCGGGAACGGGATATGCTCACGAAAGAGCGAGACGGAAAGGGAGATTGTCTCCCGCATAGGGCTGACATTCGAGCAGTTCAGCCGCACTACGATGCTTGCACAAGGTGATTTCACACGTTTTCTCAAGGCGAAAGATTCCGAAAAGTCCGACATCCTCGAAAAACTGACAGGGACAGGGATATATTCCCTCATAAGCATGTCTATCCAGAAAACCACGGCGGAGCGTAAAGAGGAAATGGTGCGCAGAAACGCTGAAATAAATGGAATCGTACTGCTTGACGGGGAAGAGCGGGAAGCGATTGAGGCACGCATAGCCGGATACGGTAAAAAACTGGAGGAAATGGCGGAGGAAGAAAAGCGGCTCCGCTCTGAGCATGAGCGGCTGGACAATATGGCAAGGCTTTCAAACCTCATTTCACAGTGCAGTGCAAAAATTTCCGGCCTTAGCGGTGAATATATCAAACTGTCTTCCGGCCTGGAGTTCATGAACGCTTATGTCGTGCGGCAGGAGACCGCTTTGAAGGAAACGGAAGCCTTCATTGAAAAGGAAAAGGATAATGCTCAGATGTACTCCAAGGCAGAGGCGGTAAAGCTGCTCCTGAGCCAGGCGGTGAAAGCGGAGTCCGGCAGGGCAAGGCATATTGCGGAAGCCTGCAGGCTCGAGAGTGAAATATCCGGCCTGGAAAAGTCGCTTTCATCTGTGCAGGAAAAGCTGCGGATTCAGCATCAGGGCAATGCGCTGATAGTACTGGAACTTGACAAGGCCCGTAATCTCCTTTCTCAGATGGATCTGGCAGGACTTGTGCGTCAGAAAGAGGAGGCCCATGCAAGATTGTCCGGACTTAGGGAACTTGCAGCCATGCATGATGCCGCCCTTAAGGCAGAATCGGAACACAGCCGGATTTCAGCGAAGATCTCAGATTGCATCAAGCATATGGAAATGCTTGCGGCCAGGGCCAAGGATTTGGACGGCAAGGAAGCAGAGACCATGGAGCAGTATAAAATGCAGGAAAAGATATTCGAGGCCAAGAAAACAGCATGCGAGGATATCCTTAAAGAAATACGGGCAAGTCTTTCAGAAGGGGAGGACTGCCCTTTGTGCGGCCAGAAAATAGCTCGGCTTACACGTGACGAGGAATTTGAGTCTGTTCTTGAACCGGAAAAAAAGAAAAAAGACGAATTATGGGAGGCAGCACTTCTTGCAAGACAAGGCGCAGATTCATGTCACGCTGAGATTAAAGAGGCAGGCAAGACTCTGGAGTCTGACAAAAAGCATGAGAGTCTGGCTGCTGCGGAGCATGAGAACTGCCTTAGGAAGCTCAAGGAACATGCTTTATATGGTGCCTTTCCTGAGACATCCATGGTTGCTGAAGCATCAGCCCCAGCCGAAGATAAGGTCAAGGCATTGGCTGGACAGATTGAAACTGCAATGGAGCAGCAGAAAAAAGTGAATATCCTGCAAAAGCAGAAGGACGGCTCAGATGATGAAATCAGAAAGACAACAGAAGAGGCGGAAGCGATAAGCAAGCAGATTGCCGACAGGAAGGCATTGGCTGCATCTTCTGTTCAGGCGGCAGCTGAACTGGCAGGGAGATTTGAAGAAAATGTGGCCGGAGCCGATGCCATTTTGGGCAGGATAAGCGACTGGAAGACGCTCTGGAAAGCCAATCACGGAGAATTCTTGGAAAAGTTTGAGGCCTCGGCCCGCAAATATGAAGAGGAATGCGCCAATGCGGAAAAGACAAGGAACAATATACTTCTCACAAAATCCGCATATGGCTCAGCAATGTCATGCAAGGCGGAAATATCGGCCCTGCGCCCAGAATGGGGTAATTTGGCCCCCTTGCCTCCGGCAAAGGCGGAAGGTCTGCCGGAAAGATGGAACAAGCTGTTCGCAGATGTGCAGTCGCTTCATGACGAGCAACTGAAGGCGGCTGGAGAGCTTGACAAATTACGTAATGAGTCGGGAATCGGCGACGAAAAGGGCCTGATGGAGGCGTCATCTGCCATTGCTGCAAAAACCTCTGCAATACGTGCGGCATATGACGAATGCAAGGCCATGCAGGGCGCGGACATGGAGAAACTGTCGAATGATGATACCCAGCGCGAAAGGCTCGGAAAAGCTGTAGCGGAAGCGGAAAAGGCCAGAATCGGGTATGAGCAGTGGCACAAGCTGTACGAAATATTCGGAAGCAGCGACGGGAAGAAGTTCAGGAATATCGCGCAGAGCTATGTGCTGCGCCAATTGCTTGCCGGAGCGAATGAATATCTCCGCCAGCTTACCGACCGGTATGAACTTGAAGCCCAGCCAGGTTCCCTGACGATTCTTCTGAAAGACAAGGAGGCGGGTGGTGTGCTCAGGCCTACATCCACCATTTCCGGAGGAGAAAGTTTCCTGACGTCCCTGGCTCTTGCGCTCGGTCTGTCTTCATTGGGCAGCAGGGCTGCATCCATGGACATTCTTTTCATCGACGAGGGCTTCGGTACGCTTGACGGAACTTATCTTGAGACCGTTATGGATGCACTTGAACGTCTGCATCAGATGGGAGGCCGCAAAGTAGGTATTATCAGCCATGTGGAAAGTCTCAAGGAAAGGCTGGCCACACAAGTTCGGGTTGTACGTGTGAGCAGTACGTTGAGCCGCATTGAAATCAAAAACGCATTATAGGAGAACAATTATGGACACAGAAGGAATCGTGATAAGGAATGCCGTGCAGGAAGATGCGCCTTTCATTGCAAAATGCGTTGTGGAAGCAATGGGGATGCCGTGCTTCAATCCTGAGAACATGCAGGAAGATACTGCAGTTCTTTTGGAAGTCATGGAAGAGTTGTGCCGCATGGAGGAGAGCCTGTACAGCTGGAAGCATGCCGACATGGCGATTGACGCAGCTACAGGAGAGCCGGCTGGATGCCTGATAAGCTATGACGGCGGCTTGTATGCCGGTCTTCGCCAAAAGACATTCTCATATGCCCGGCAGCGCATCGGAAAAGAGATGCCTGAGTCCGGCATGGAAACCCAGGCGGGTGAGTTCTATATGGATTCCCTTGCCGTGCTTCCGGAATATCGCGGCTTCAAGACCGGCAGAAAGCTTATGCTCAATGCAGTCAGAAAGGGCTGGGAAGCCGGAATAGATAAAACAAGCCTGATTGTGGACAAGGAAGCCCCCGGACTTCAGGCCTATTACGCGTCAGCAGGCTTTGTTCCGGACGGGGAAATGATTTTCTTTGGACACCCTTATGTCAGGATGGTTTCACAGAAGTAAGCATCATGCCAGTTGCCGGACTTGTTCTTCATCAAGTCCGGTAATTGATGCAATCTGCGCGGAAGGCATGCCCGCTTCAAGCATTTTCTTAGCCACTTCCAATGCCTTGTCCTCCCGGCCTTCTGCCAATCCCTGCTCATGCCCCTGCTGCCTTGCGAAATCAATAGTATTTTCGTAATCGTAAATCATCTTCTGAGATTCTTGATAGTTAATATATTGTTCCGCGGTAAAGTTACATAATTCCGCCATTTCAAACAAGCGGTCAAATTCTTTTCCGTCAAATATGACCGGCCGGCTTTTAAGGCGGTACATGTTCTTCAAAAGATACATCCACTTGTCAGAGCCGGTATCGTCCTCACGCAACCTGTATGAAGAATGATACCTTTCGGCATCCCAGCCGGCCCCATGCTCCATTCTGAAGTTAACCACAGCAATGAAACGTATCGGCTTGAGGTTGAAGTCCCATCTGAAGCATGAAGGATCTCCATTCTTCTCAATATGCCTTTCCTTTGCCAGGACTGCCTGATTGATTACCGGGTAGCTCGTATAAAACAATGCCCTGTCACGGAAATGAGCCTGCTGGGCAAGCTGCATCTCTATTATATACTCTTCTCCCGAAAGGGTCCTTACAGCAATGTCAAATACCGCCTTGCGGTCATCAGCAGTAGGGCCGAGATGTTCCGTATTCTGAAATGTGACATCTGCAATCTTGCCGTTTCCCACAATACGGTTAAGGAATGAGATAAGTATGTCCTTGCATTCCTCGCTCCCGAATATTCTCTTGAACATGTAATCATTGGTCAGATTGGCATAGCCGCCATGCTGCGTGACCTCTTGTGTTTCCATATTTATCCGTTTTGATGTCAGTGACACGGCAAACATATGAAAACGGCAACCGAAAGTAGCATTTTTAAAGATTTTTTAATCAGATTTTTCTTTTTCTTTAAAAAAACCTCCTCTTCTGATGACATGCCCAGTAAAAATCCGGCATTACTGTCAATACTCGCTCCAGCTTCTGATGGCTATGTCGTCCGGACCCATGGTGCAGAATGCGCCGATGAAAGCACCGGCCAGACGGGCATTGGTCAGCAGTGGAATATTCAGGTCTATGGCAGCGCGGCGGATACGGTAGCCGTTACCCAGTTCGCCTGCAGTCAGATTCTTCGGGATATTCACCACCATGTCAATCTCCTTTCTGTGCAGCATCTCCAGCGCCTGAGGCTCACCTGTCTCGCCGGGCCAATATACAAGAGTATTCTCCACACCCTGCTCCGTAAGGAACCTTGATGTTCCGCCTGTCGCAAACAACTTGTAGCCTTTCTCCACAAGCATCTTAGCGGCACCGAGCATTTCCGCTTTCTGCTTGGCATTTCCTGTTGACAACAAAATGTTCTTACGAGGGATACGATATCCTACCGAAAGCATGGCTTTAAGAACAGCGCAAGGGGAGTCCTCGCCGATACAGCCGACTTCACCCGTCGAAGCCATGTCGACTCCGAGCACCGGGTCCGCCTTCTGGAGACGGTTGAAGGAGAACTGGCTGGCCTTTATCCCCACATAATCCAGATCAAACAGGCTTGTGTCAGGCTTTTGGACATCCAATCCCAGCATTACCTTCGTGGCAAGCTCGATGAAATTATATTTCAGCACCTTGCTCACAAAAGGGAAAGAACGTGACGCACGCAGATTACACTCTATTACCTTGATATCATTATCCCTTGCGAGGAACTGTATGTTGAACGGTCCGGATATCTCCAGTTCCTTGGCAATCTGACGCGAAATCCTCTTGATGCGCCTCATTGTCCCCACATAAAGCTTCTGAGGAGGGAACTGTATCGTGGCATCTCCCGAATGCACTCCGGCAAACTCGATATGCTCACTAATCGCATAAACCAGAATCTCACCGTTGCGCGCGACCGCATCCATCTCTACCTCCTTCGCGTGCTCAATGAACTGGCTGACCACAACAGGGTGCTTCTTGGACACATCCGCAGCCAGTTTGAGGAAACGTTCCAATTCCTCATGGTTGGAACATACGTTCATTGCAGCACCGCTGAGCACATAAGACGGGCGCACCAGCACAGGAAAACCGACTTCCTCTACAAATGCACCGATATCCTCCATGGACGTCAGCGCCCTCCATTGCGGCTGGTCAACCCCTATCCGGTCCAGCATGGCAGAAAACTTGTCCCTGTCCTCGGCATTGTCAATGCTCCTTGCACTTGTCCCGAGAATGTTCATCCCTTGCTCATCAAGGCGCATTGCCAGGTTGTTCGGAATCTGCCCTCCTGTTGAAACGATGACACCATGAGGAGTCTCTTTCTCTAAGATATCCATGACCCTCTCAAACGTCAGCTCGTCAAAATACAGGCGGTCACAAATGTCATAGTCCGTAGAAACCGTCTCAGGATTGTAATTTATCATGACTGAGCGCCATCCGTTGCTCCGTACTGTATTGAGAGCCTGCACACCGCACCAGTCGAACTCAACCGAAGAGCCTATCCTGTATGCTCCGGAGCCGAGAACAACGACCGAGCGCCCGTCATTCTCATACTCAATATCGTCAGCGCATCCCTTGTAAGTCAGGTAAAGATAATTTGTCATTGCAGGATACTCGGCACCGAGTGTGTCAATCTGCTTCACGACAGGCACAATGCCAAGGCTCTTGCGAAACGCCCGCACTTTCAGGGCAGCCTCCTCCATGTCATCGCCCAAACAGGCCGCACGGGCAATCTGAAAATCACTGAATCCCTGCACTTTGGCACGTCTGAGCAATCCGTCAAGCCCTTCCTGGCAGCCCCCATGTTCCGCACAAGACAATATGCCCGCGCCGGCAGCCTTCAAATCCTTGGAAGTCTGCATTATGCCCTCCAGCTTATACAGGAACCACTTGTCAATCTTTGTCAGCTCATGTATCCGTTCCACGTCATACCCGGCCCTAAAAGCCTTGCTTATAACAAATATGCGCTTGTCAGTAGGCTCACGCAATGCCTTGTCTATATCTGGAATCACAAGTTCCTTATTCTCCGTGAAACCATGCATGCCCTGTCCGATCATCCTCAGGCCTTTCTGGATTGCCTCCTCAAAAGTGCGTCCGATTGCCATAACCTCTCCCACGGACTTCATGGATGAGCCGAGTTCGCGGTCAACCCCATGGAATTTTCCCAAATCCCAGCGAGGAATCTTGCACACTACATAATCCAGTGCAGGTTCGAAAAACGCACTTGTTGACCTCGTTACAGAATTTTTCAAATCAAACAGCCCGTATCCCAATCCGAGCTTGGCGGCAATGAAGGCAAGAGGGTAGCCCGTCGCCTTTGAGGCCAGGGCTGAAGAACGGCTCAGACGCGCATTCACCTCAATCACACGATAATCTTCCGACTCAGGGTCAAGCGCATACTGGACATTGCACTCTCCGACTATGCCGATATGCCTGATGATGCGGATTGCCAGCTCACGCAGCTTGTGATACTCGCTGTTAGTCAAAGTCTGGGAAGGAGCGACCACAATAGATTCACCTGTATGGATGCCAAGAGGGTCGAAATTCTCCATATTGCAGACCGTTATGCAGTTGTCATGACAGTCGCGCACCACTTCATATTCCACTTCCTTCCATCCGCGCAGACTTTTCTCCACAAGCACCTGTGGAGAGAAAGCGAAGGCCTTTTCCGCAAGCGCGTCCAGCTCGGTCTCATTGTCGCAGAAGCCGGACCCCAACCCTCCGAGTGCATATGCGGCGCGTATGATTACAGGATAGCCCAGCTCTGAAGCAGCCTTTCTCGCATCAGCGATATTGTCAACCGCATGGGACTTGATGGTACGGACATCTATTTCATCCAATTTACGGACGAAAAGTTCCCTGTCTTCTGTATCTATGATGGCCTGCACAGGAGTACCGAGTACCTGCACGCCGTATTTTTCAAAAATCCCGCTCTTATAAAGCTCCACACCGCAATTGAGGGCAGTCTGGCCTCCGAAAGAAAGCAGGATTCCGTCAGGACGCTCCTTTGCGATGACTTTCTCGACAAAGAATGGCGTGACGGGCAGAAAATAAATCTGGTCCGCGCTTCCTTCACTCGTCTGCACGGTAGCGATATTCGGATTGATGAGAACCGTGCTTATGCCTTCTTCCCTCATAGCCTTAAGGGCCTGCGAACCGGAATAGTCAAATTCTCCGGCCTCACCGATTTTCAATGCTCCGGACCCGAGCAGCAGCACTTTCTTTATTTCTTTAAGCATTTTGCCGATAATTTAATTGCACAGGCATCAGATGCCCTTGTGCAGCAGATTTACAAATTCGTCAAACAGAAACTCCGTGTCAACCGGACCGGAAGCTGCCTCCGGATGGAACTGGGCTGAAAACCAAGGCTTTGACTTATGCCTGATTCCCTCATTTGAGCCGTCGTTCATGTTGATGAAGAGCGGTTCCCAATCCTTTCCGAGCGTATTGCTGTCCACAGCATAGCCATGGTTCTGGGAAGTAATGAAACATCGTTCTGTCCCGACCATCCTGACCGGCTGGTTATGGCTCCTGTGGCCGTATCTGAGCTTATATACGGAAGCCCCTCCAGCCTTTGCGAGAAGCTGGTTTCCCATGCAGATTCCGAATATCGGCCTGTCGCCTGCAGCCATGGCCTTCTGTATATTGGCCACAGCCTCGCCGCAATTGTCAGGGTTTCCGGGGCCGTTGGAAATGAAGAGGCCGTCATATTCCAGCTGCGTGAAATCATAGTTCCACGGAACCCTTATGACCTCGACATCGCGCCTGAGAAGGCATCTGATTATATTTGCCTTCACGCCGCAGTCCACAAGCACGACTTTGAGGGGTGCCCCCGCGTTGTATCTTATGACCTCCTTGCAGCTGACCTTGTCGACATAATTGATTCCGGCATAATCCGCTGCCTCTGCACAACTGTCTCCGGTGCCCTCAATAAGTATTCGCCCCGTCATTACTCCATGCTCCCTGAGCACCTTCGTCAGCTGCCTTGTGTCAATGTCCGTTATGCCGGCCACCTTTTCCTTGCGGAGCCACTGGCCAAGGCTTCCTGCAGCATTCCAATGGCTGTAACCGTCACTATAGTCACTGACAATCAGAGCTTCCACGTGTATCTTGCCGCTTTCCATGAACAGAGGCAGTCCGTTTGGCGCGGAATCTGACGCCGGAACGCCATAATTGCCGACAAGGGGATAGGTAAGCGCCATTATCTGCCCTGCATAAGAAGGGTCGGTAAGGCTTTCCGGATAACCTGTCATCGCCGTGTTGAACACGACCTCTCCACTGACGGCCTTCTCATATCCGAATGACCTGCCATGGAACTTTGTGCCGTCACCGAGTATAAGGACGGCTTCTTTCATATAATCAGATGTCATAATATGTCTGAGTTCTCCACATAATCAATAAATGCCTTGTTCACAAGATAATTTCCTCCCGCAGTAGGGTAGTCACCGCTGAAATACCAGTCTCCGGGATGGCCGGGACATGCCTTGTGCAGGCCGTCAATTGTCTGATATACAATCTGTACCTTGGCCTTGGTGCCGGCCGGAGTCAGCAGGCGCACCATTTCCTCCGAAATCTCTTCATCCGTGAACGGTGCATATATTTCCTTTACATGATTCACTATCATATCCTTCTGCAGCGAAAGCTGCGCCCTGGACTTTTCGTATGTCCTGCGTATCAGAGAAGTCATGCCGCGGCGCACAAGAAGGCTTATGGCTGCCCTGAACGCGATGAACTGGTCCATACTTGCCATGTCAATGCCATAATAGTCCGGATAGCGCACCTGAGGGGAAGATGAAACTATCACAATCTTCTTTGGAGACAGCTTGTCCAGTATCCCTATTATGCTCTGCCTGAGGGTCGTTCCCCTGACGATGCTGTCATCTATTATGACAAGATTGTCAACTCCGGGCCTCAGGCTCCCGTATGTGATGTCATATACATGTGCGGCCAAGTCATTGCGGCTGTTGCCCTCGGCGATGAAAGTGCGCAGCTTGATGTCTTTGATTGCCACCTTCTCGCTTCTTATCCTCATGGACAATATCCTCTCAAGTTCCTCGTGGTCAGGATTATGTCCAAGAGTCTCGATTTTCTGTACCTTAAGTTCATTGAGATAATTGTCAAAACCCTCCAGCAGGCCATAGAACGCCACTTCCGCAGTATTCGGAATAAACGAGAACACGGTATTCTCCACATCGTTCCCCACAGCCTCCAGCACGGCGGGCACAAGCAGCTGACCGAGCATCTTACGTTCACGGTATATGTCCATGTCGCTTCCGCGGCTGAAATAGATGCGTTCAAAAGAACATGCAGAAGGTTTGCGAGGAGAATTTATCTGCTCCAGCCGCATGCGTCCATGCTTGTCCAGCAGGATTGCCTGCCCGGGGTTCAGCTCGCGTATGCTCTCAGCAGGTACATTCAGCGCAGTCTGTATGACAGGCCGCTCAGAAGCGAGCACCATCACCTCGTCATCCATATACCAGAACGCAGGCCTTATGCCCCAAGGATCGCGCACGGCGAATGATTCTCCGCTTCCCGTAAGCCCGCATATGACATATCCGCCGTCCCATTTCGCACTTGAGCTCTTCAGCACATTAGCAATGTCTATACGCTCCTCGATTGCATGCGTTATATCCATGCCCGACAGGCCTTCATTTTCGCATATCCTATACAGACGCTCCACCTCGCGGTCCAGACGGTGCCCCACCTGTTCCAGCATTATGTATGTGTCCGCATATCTGCGGGGATGCTGGCCGGCTGCCGTTATTTCCGCAAATATCTCATCAACGTTCGTCATGTTGAAATTACCGCACAGGGCAAGGTTCTTTGCCCTCCAGTTGTTGCGGCGAAGGAAAGGATGGACATATTGTATCCCGCTTTTTCCCGTGGTGGAATATCTCAGATGCCCCATGTACAGTTCTCCTGCGAAAGGAAGGCACTTCTTCGCAAGCTCCGCATCATGAAGCTGCTCCTGCGACATATCGCGGAAGTTTTCATGTACGGCCGCGAATATCTCCGAAATCGCTCCTGAGCCAAGCGCACGCTCGCGGAACATATATTCCTCGCCCGGCGCAGCCTGAAGTTTTACGCATGCCAGGCCGGCCCCTTCCTGTCCGCGGTTATGCTGTTTTTCCATTAGGAGGTAGAGCTTGTTGAGCCCGTACATCCATGTCCCGTATTTCTGCTGATAATGCTCGAGAGGGCGGAGAAGGCGTACCATCGCCACACCGCACTCGTGTTTCAACGGTTCCATATAATATTATTTGTCAAGTCGTTCAATTAATGGCCGCACAATGACGGCATATCGTATTTAAGGGAAACTCAGTCAACATAAGACCTTGTTTCCCTTTTATATATCCAGTGGTTTACTCCCACTCTATTGTTGCAGGCGGTTTTGAAGAAATGTCGTAGCAGACTCTGTTGACCCCCTTGACATGGTTTATTATGTCGTTGCTGACCTTTGCCATGAATCCGTAAGGCAGATGTGCCCAGTCAGCGGACATGGCGTCAGTGCTTGTAACCGCCCTCAGCGCTACTGCCTGCTCATATGTGCGCTCATCGCCCATCACTCCGACGCTCTGGACAGGAAGCAATATCACTCCGGCCTGCCATACCTGGTCATAAAGGCTTGTCTGTGTCCCGTCCGGATTTTCCGTTGTCCACTCCCTGAGACCACGGATGAAAATGTCATCGGCTTCCTGAAGCACCGCCACTTTCTCCGGAGTTATGTCTCCGAGAATACGTACCGCAAGTCCCGGCCCCGGAAAAGGATGACGTCCAATGAGGTGCTCCGGCATACCCATCTGGCGTCCTACCCTGCGGACCTCATCTTTGAAGAGCCATTTGAGAGGCTCACACAGCTTGAGGTTCATTTTTTCAGGAAGTCCTCCCACATTGTGGTGGCTCTTGATGACCTTGCCCGTGATGTTAAGGCTCTCAATCCTGTCAGGGTAAATCGTGCCCTGCGCAAGCCAGCGGGCATCCTTTATCTTCATGGCCTCGGCATCGAACACGTCGATGAACCCCTTGCCTATTATCTTGCGTTTTTTCTCCGGGTCAGACACCCCCTTAAGCTCAGAAAAGAATTTCTCGCTCGCATCAACCCCGATGACATTGAGTCCGAGACACTCGTAATCTTTCATGACATCCCTGAACTCATTCTTGCGGAGAAGACCGTGGTTAACGAAGATGCAGGTCAGCCTGTCTCCTATGGCCTTATTGAGCAGAACCGCAGCCACGGAAGAGTCAACACCTCCTGAAAGCCCGAGTATGACCCTGTCGTCTCCAAGCTCTGCCTTGAGCTCTGCCACGGTAGTCTCGACAAATGAGGCCGGGCTCCAGTCCTGGCGGCTTCCGCAGATGTCAACCGCAAAATTACGGAGCAGGAGGGTTCCCTGTGCCGAATGGTATGCCTCAGGATGGAACTGAACGCCCCAAAGAGGCTCATCAGCCGCCTGATATGCGGCATACTGCACCTTGTCGGTGGAAGCGATGCACCTGAATCCTTCCGGAATCGCAGTTATCGTGTCTCCATGGCTCATCCATACCTGTGAATTTTCGTCAAATCCCTTGAACAATGGATTGTCATGCTCGAATGACCTGAGGTTGGCACGCCCGTACTCCCTTGTGCCTGCCGGTTCCACGCGTCCTCCGTAAAGCTGGGACATGTACTGTGCTCCGTAGCAGATGCCGAGAATCGGATATTTGCCGCGGATACGGCTCAAATCCACTTTGAATGCCTCCGGGTCATAAACGCTGTAGGGAGAACCGGAAAGGATGACACCGATGACCGAGGGGTCGTCATGAGGGAATTTGTCATACGGCAAAATTTCACAGAAGGTGTCAAGTTCACGCAGACGGCGGCCGATAAGCTGCGTAGTCTGCGAACCGAAATCAAGAATGATGATTTTCTGCTGCATCGTTTAATGTATGTATTTTTTCGTCGGCGCAAAAGTAGGGCATTTTATGAAAAAAATCAATGTTTGCAACTTAATTATTTCGTATATTTAATGCTTTGCACATATATACGCCTAAGTCTCGGCATAATCAAAGTAAACTTTGCTTTTGCTCTCAACTTTTGCTATATTTGCACCGCTTTAAAATCTTGACATCAGATGAAGAAATTTTCTTTGCCTAAAGACGGCGGCCTTATCGAGGCCGGTCTTTCAAGAGGCATCCTTCACAGCTACGAAAGGATACCTGCTCATGTTTATGAAGATGAGGAAATTGCGAGTTCGCGCATTGCCGATGAGGTGGTGGACGCTGTCAACTCAGCACAGGGGACGTTCAAACTTGGACTTACGACAGGTTCGTCTCCGGTGGCATTATATAAGGAACTAGCCAAAAGGCACTCGGAGGGCAAGGTTTCTTTCAGCAATGTCGAGATTTTCAGCATTGATGAGTATTTTCCGGCTCCTGCAGACCAGTTCAGCCGCAACAGCCGTCTCTATGAGGACTTTCTCGCACATGTGGACGTGAAGCCGGAGAATGTGCACATACCTAAGTATGACGGATCCTGCGGCAATGTGAGCGATTTGAATACGGCATTCGATGCAAAAGCTACCGGTCTCGACCTGCTCATAATGGGTGTAGGCGAGAAAGGCCAGGTGGGATTCAACGAACCGGGCACATCTGAAAAAAGCCGCACAAGGACAATCCTGCTATCATATGGCTCGAGGAAAAGGCAGGCGAGATATTTCAGCGGCAACCTTGACGTGACGCCGCGCAAAGCCATCGCAATGGGCATATCCACGATGCTGAGCGCAAAGAAAATCATTCTCATGGCCTGGGGAGAAGACAAGGCCGAAGCTGTCAAGAACATTGTGGAGGTGAAGGCTGACTACTCATGTCCGGCATCACTACTCCAGAAGCATGACAACATATCATTCTATGCGGACGAGAATTCCGCAAGCCTGCTCACACGCAATGTAGCGCCTTGGCTGGTGGGACCTTGCGAGTGGACACCTAAATTCCGCAGGAAAGCCGTAGTATGGCTCTGCGAGACTGTCGGAAAGCCTATCCTCAAGCTTACTCAGAAAGACTATCTTGCCAACGGGCTGAGCGAGCTTCTTGAGCAGCACGGTCCGTTCGACAAAATCAACATTGACATATTCAATGACCTCCAGCACACAATCACCGGCTGGCCCGGCGGAAAGCCGAATGCTGATGACAGCACAAGGCCAGTGCCTTCATCACCGTTCCCTAAGAGGGTGGTGGTGTTCTCTCCGCATCCGGACGATGACGTGATATCAATGGGAGGAACTTTCATCCGCCTGGTGCAGCAGGGCCACGATGTGCATGTGGCTTATGAGACATCAGGAAATGTAGCCGTACATGACGACGTGGTGCTCCAGCACATGGATGCCGCACGTGAAATCGGATTCGGTGACCGCTTCGACGAGGTAAAGGAAATCATCGCTTCAAAGCGTCCCGGAGAGCCGGAGCCTCGCGCGCTTCTCGAGCTCAAAGGAGCCATCCGCCGTTCAGAGGCCAAAGGTGCAGTAAGGTCATTCGGACTAAATGACAGCACCAACACCCACTTCCTTAACCTTCCGTTCTACGAGACAGGAGGAATCAAGAAAGGCGAGAGGACACAGAAGGACATAGATATCATAAAGGAGCTTCTCCAGAAAGTTCAGCCCCACCAGATTTATATGGCAGGCGACCTTGCAGACCCGCACGGCACCCACCGCGTATGTACGGAGGCTGTAATGGAGGCTCTGCGCCAGCTCAATGACGAGCCATGGCTCAAAGACTGCCACGCATGGCTGTACCGAGGGGCATGGATGGAATGGGAACTCGGAAGGGTTGACATGGCCGTTCCGCTCAGCCCGGACGAGGTAATCATGAAGCGTCATGCGATATACAGGCATCTTTCACAGAAAGACATAGTCCCTTTCCCTGGTGAAGACCCGCGCGAGTTCTGGCAGAGGGCCGAAGAGAGGACAGAGAACACCGCACGACTTTATGACGAGCTCGGAATGGCTGAATACCAGGCCATTGAGGTTTTTGTAAAACTATTTTAAAAGATTCAAATGAGACTTATTATCGAACAAGACGCTCAGAAGGGCGCAATTTGGGCGGCAAGATACATAGTATCGCGCATCAAGGCAAAGGCAGAGCTTACGGACAAACCGTTCGTGCTCGGTCTTCCTACGGGTGGCACTCCTATCGCCACTTACCAGGAACTCATCAGAATGCACAAGGCAGGTGAAGTTTCATTCCGCAATGTAATAACATTCAATATGGACGAATATGTGGGACTTCCTGAGGAGCATCCGGAGAGCTACCATTCTTTCATGGCAAGGAATTTCTTCGACCATGTTGACGTGCCTAAGGAGAATATCAATATCCTTAACGGAAACGCGGAAGACCTTGCCGCAGAATGTGCCGCATATGAGGAGAAAATCAAGGCCGCAGACGGAATCGACCTGTTCATGGGCGGAGTAGGCGAGGACGGCCACCTGGCTTTCAATGAACCTTTCTCGTCACTCGTCTCACGTACAAGGGTAAAGAGCCTGACATATGACACTATACTTGTCAATTCAAGGTTCTTTGACGGAGACATCAGCAAAGTGCCTACGACTGCGCTCACAGTGGGAGTCGGCACCGTAATGGACGCCAAGGAAGTTCTTGTGCTCGCATTCGGACACAAGAAGGCAAATGCAATCAGGACTGCCGTAGAGGGAGCATATTCACACACCTGCACCCTTTCTGCGCTCCAGGCACATCCTCACGGCATAATTGTGGCTGACGAACTTGCAGTAGGCGAACTCAAGGTAAATACTTACCGCTACTTCAAGGACATCGAGAAGGACAACCTTTAGTCATAGTCCGTAAAAGTTTATCCCCTTCCTTACTGCGGAAATGCGTCAGTGCAAGGAAGGGGATTTTGATTTTCATCAGGTGCCTCAATAAAGGCCTCCGTTTATGGAAATGCATTCTCCGGTGATGTAGCCGGATTCTGAAGATGCAAGAAAAGCCACAAGAGCGGCAACCTCTTCTGGCTCACCGAAGCGGTTCATGGGAACAGTCTTCTTCAGCTGGGCCTCATCAAGCCCGTCAGTCATCTCGGTACGGATAAATCCAGGAGCCACGGCATTGACAGTGACACCTTTCCGCCCGACCTCCTGAGCAAGGGCCTTTGTGGCTGCAATCAGGCCTCCTTTGGCAGCCGAATAATTGCACTGGCCCGGAAGCCCTTTCAAGCCGGACAGCGAGGCCATATTGATTATTCTGCCATGCTTTTTTACCAGCATAGGCTTTACAAGCAGCCTGGTGACATTGAAGAACCCGTCCAGTCCGGTCCCGATGACACTGTCCCAGTCATTGTCTTCCATCCAAAGCAGCAGATTGTCCCTGCGTATTCCGGCATTGTTTACCAGCACCTCAATATATCCGTCAGGATGCTCCTGCATCCACCCTTCAATAGCAGAAGCCGTCTGCATCCTGTCCCCGACATCGAAACGGAGCATCTCCCCGGACCCGCCGGCCGACTCAATCATATCCAAAGTGACCTGGGCCTGCTCCCGGTTGGAAACATAATTCACAATCACATGATATCCTTCTTTTGCAAGCCTTACGCTCACGGCCCGTCCGATTCCGCGGCTGCCTCCTGTAACTAAAGCATATTTCATCCTTTCACAATTTATATTCAGTGCAGGCCTCCGGCATCTGTGCCATCAGCCCGCATCCGACAACTATTTCCAGTTTCTGATTATCAATGTAGAGTTCGTGCCTCCGAAGCCGAATGAATTTGACAGGAAAGTGTCAAACTGCCTGTCAATCCGTTCAGCCGGAATGCAAAGCAGTGCAGAATCCTCGTCCGGATTCTCAAAGTTAAGATTGCCAGCAACATAGCCGTTTTTCATCATGAGAATGGAATAAATCACCTCACTGGCACCTGCCATCCACATCTCATGGCCGGTCTGCGACTTGGTGCTTGTCACAGGTATCCTCCTGTCACCGAAAACGCTGTATATTGCCTTCGCCTCATTCGCATCACCTATCCTGGTCGAAGTGGCGTGCGCATTTATATATCCTATCTCATCCGGACCCAAGCAGGACATCCTCAGGGCCATTTCCAATGACCTTGCAGGCCCGTCCACATTGGGAGAAGATATATGCTCACCGTTTGATGAGAATCCGTAGCCGAGCACCTCCGCGATAATGGGAGCACCTCTGCGCACTGCCGACTCATAGCTTTCTACAATGACCGTGGCAGCGCCTCCTCCCGGCACAAGCCCGTCCCTGTCCCTGTCAAAAGGCCTTGAAGCCCTGCATGGCTCATCCTCGCGGACAGAAAAAGCTGATATGCCGTCAAATGAGCAAACCGAATACGGATTGACTTCCTGCGCACCTCCGCAAATAACCATATCTTGCAAGCCCGCCCTTATAAGGGTAGCTGCAAGGCCTATTGCATGAGAGCCGCTCGCACATGCACCCGAAACTGTAAGATTTATTCCCTTCAGCTTGAATATGCATGAGAGGTTCATGGTGACGGTAGAGTTCATGGACTGGAAAATCGCGCCAGAGCCGCACAGCATTGTGTCCTTTTTCTCACGCAAAGTGTCTACGGCCTTAACGACAGGCTCAGCCGAACTGTCATTTCCATATAAGATTCCCACCTCATGCCTGTCAAGGTACTCCATATCAACCCCGGCATTTTCAAGTGCCTGACTGGTAGCGCAATACGCATACTTGGCCTGCTCCGGCATATAAGCCCTCTGCTGCCTGGGAAGAACTTTCTTCAAATCCGGCATAGGAACCATTCCTGTAAGCGCGCTCCTGAATCCAATCTCTTTCCGGACCGGGTCATAAACCACTCCCGAGACGCCTTCATACAGAGACTTGTTCACAGACTCCAGGTCAGTACCGAGGCACGACCAGATTCCCATTCCCGTTATTACAACTCTATTTTCCATCACATGTATATTCTAACGTTTTCTCAAATCTATGAATTTTACCGGCTTTCGGCTCTTGGCCGGGAAATTTACCGCCAATATCTCATTCTTCGGAAGCACAATCACCTCAGGAGCCACCCTTATCCTTGAACGGAACCTGTCCTTAAGGTCCTTCACAAGATTAAAATCATCTGCATGGCCATTCGTGCTGATTTTCACAACGACCCTGTCCGTACCGGCCTCAGAATCGCTGACTTCCACTACATAGCCGTCCACATAGTCCGTATTGTCCAGGACATCATTGATGGCAGGAGGATAGAGAGTGGTGCCCTTGAGCTTTATCATATTGTTCTTCCGGCCAGCAAGGGGAGTGAGCCGGTATGAATTCCTGCCGCACCTGCACTGCTCCACACATTTGGCGGCCATATCCCCGGTCCGGAACCTGAGAAGAGGCATCCCCTCCACACCGAGGGTCGTCACCACAATTTCACCTGTCTCTCCGTCTTCAACCGGCAGGTCATCATCACCGATGATTTCAACTATAATCAGCTCCGGATGCACATGGCCTCCCATACCGTACCCGCACTCGGAAAACGTAGCACCCATCTCGGTAGAAGAATAGGTGGCGAACAGCTGCACATCCCATTTCTCCTTTATCTTGCTTCCGAGAAGATTCAGGCTGAAATCCCGGTTGCGCAGTCCCTCTCCGATTCCGATTATCCGCCTGATGCTGCTTGAGCGCCAGTCAATCCCGTTTTCCTCGGCATACTGCACCAGCTTCAGAATGAAAGACGGCACGCACATTATTGTATCAGGCTTAATCCTCCTTATGGTATCCCACTGAAGCTCCGGTATCCCGTTTCCGACACGTATCACGCTCGCACCAAGCTCCCTGATTCCGAGAAAATATGCAAGCCCGGCCATGAAGCGTTTGTCCAGCGTAGTCATAAGCTGCACAATGTCCCCGGGACGCACCCCCGCACATGCAAACGACTTCTTTTCGTTATATGCAAGACGCTGGAGGTCCTTTTCCGTACACCCGAAAGTCACAGGGTCTCCAAGAGTACCTGATGTGGTGATGTAATCCACAATCTTCTCTTTCGGGCAGCAAAGGAAGTCCTCATTGAATAGCTGAAGGTCCTTCTTTTCCGTAAAAGGAATCTTTACAAGGTCTTCAATATGCCTTATCTTGGAGATGTCAATGCCGTACGTGGAGAACATCCTCCGGTAATATGCGGAATGCTCCTCAAGATATTTGAGCGCAACCGCAAGAAGCTGCTCCTGATATGATTTTATCTCTTCAGGACTTCTGTATTCTATGTCTTCCTTATCTGTCATAACTGAGTAGTTTTCGTTGTATCCTTATCCGGACATGACTTGTCGGGCCATGTCTTGCCGGTTATGCTTCTGAATGCAGTCAGAGAAGTCGCGGCAGCCCCGCAAAGGCCATGCAGCCCAGCATCCTGTCCTGCAATGAACATATTGCCCAAACGCGTGAGGGGAGGGATGAACGCAACAGGAAGGTCGGCACAACTGCGGGACATTCCATACATCGCGCCATCAAAAGCGCCGTACCAGTCCCTGACCGTAAGGGGAGAGGAGGAGAAAATCTCCGCACATGCATCCCTCAGCCCGGGAACCATGCTCTCAATGCAGCCGAGCACCTTTTCTGTCATTGCTGCCTTCCATTCTGCATATCCTTCTCCGCGCCGCCGTCCCCCTGTGCCGTCAAAACGCACCGCAGCCTGATAGTCCATAGGTGACATTATTATCATCCTGTCGGCATAGACGCCCTGATTCTTCGCCGGTGGAGTCATATACATCAGGCTCGAAGGCCACTTTGGCGAATCTCCTGCAGCAGGATGCCATATCGAATCCATGTCCCGATGCCACCACATGGAGCGGTTGGCATATCTGACGGTCCCGCTCTTGAACCTTATGAAAACGACAAAGACTGAAAAAGAGCCTGACATTCCGTCCAGCCTCCTGCACATGCCCCTGCTGAAACATTCCTGTCCGGCTACCGCTGAAAGCTGCCTTAGTCCGCAGGCCCACAGAAAAATATCAGAGGTATATTCATTTCCCTTTTCCGTGGCCACACTGACGGCACGGCCTGCATCAGTACGCAAAGACGTAACTCTTTCTCCGCATACGATACGCCCTCCCGCACCGGCTATTATCCCGCAAAGTTCCTTCACCAAAGAAGCCGGCCCTCCGTCAAGGCGTCCAGTTCCTTCAATATAAAGGGCATTTATGACAGCATGCACATATGCCGGAGTCCTTCCGGCCACAGCTCCGCTCATTAAATTCATATAACCGAACAGTGCCCTGAGCCACGGGTCCGTGATATATGAGGCCACAAATTCATCTGCCGGCATGCCTGCCTTGCCGTTTATATCCGGCATAGCAGAAAATGCTGCTCTCTCAAAATTTCCGGGCCCGCCTGATGAATCTCCGAAAGTTCCCCCTAAGGTCTCCCCGACAAGCGGAACTGAGGCATAAATGCGGAACATTTCCTCCACATATGCCCTTATGCCTTCCGCCTCTTTGGGAAACTCCCCGGACATATATCCGATGAATGCTTCCTTGCCGCGCGGAATCCTGTAAGAACGTCCCTCAGAAGCAATATGAATGCTGTCAGAGCATTCCGTATCGGTTTCAGTCACTGCAATCCTGTCCCTGATTCCAAGACAATCAAGCAGCCTGGCCACAATACCGTCATTATGCCCGGCAATCACATGCATGCCCGTCTCGAAAGCAGTTCCCGAGCGGGAGAACATCTGCAGCCCGCCTCCGCAAGAGAGATTCTTCTCAAGCACAGTGACAGCATAACCCTCCTTTGCCAGAAGAGCCCCTGCAATGAGGCCGCTTGTGCCTCCTCCTATCACTATGCATGTCTTTGCCATATATCCCTTTTACAAAACAAAATCAGCCTCACCGGACAGTTCTTCCACATAATGAAGATTCGCAGGATGCAGCACACTGTTGCGCGCCACGGACAATTTCTGCAAATCACTTTCGCAAGCATATACTTCAAGGTCTTTCCTTGCCATGGCAAACAGCAGGGCAAAGGCCCCGACACCGCTGCCTGCTATCCGGACAATGCCGTCTCCTGACGCAGGCATAAAGCTGCCTACCATATCGCAATTCCTCAGGGAAAGCTGGGAAGCACATTCCTTTTCGATTTCGCGCCCCTTATATACATACTGGTGACGCACAAGGTCCGCATAATATCCGGCAGTCTCCCTCTCGCGGCATATCCTTTCATAGTTGCTAACATAATATCTGCGGACGCCTCTGGTACGCTCCTTAAAGCCTTCTCCGAACGAAAGGTCATCCGGCCTGATCCTGTCATGTATCTCCACAGATATGCTGCCCTTGCGCAACACCTTGCCGTTTTTCGCAAGCACATGTCCGGCCCCGTGTATGAAAACAGGCACAATATCCAGCCTGAGTTCCTCAGCAAGCAGGAATGCCCCGCGATGGAAACGCCCTATGCTGCAGTCTTCCGAGCGCGTGCCTTCCGGAAAGACCAGGACGGAATAACCCTGTGCGCACAGCGGCTTGAGAAGCTCCAGATTACTCTCCAAACCGTTGGAAACAGGATAGAAATCCGCAAAACGTATGACTCCGCGATAGAAATTCCATACCCAGTCATTTGTCAGCACAACAATCTTAGGAGAAAGCATGAGCATGCACAGTATGTCAAGATGGGACTGGTGGTTCGCAACTATCACAGCTGGGCGGCTGAAATCCTCTCCGGAAAGGTTTGACACACTGAATTTCACTCCGGGAACATGGGTTATCGAGAAACGCGAAAGCCGCTGCAGGAATTTATGGTAACGCAGCTTCTTCTTTTCCGTATTCCGTCCGATATGCGAATAAATCCATGCTGATGGAATCACAGCAACCATGGCGAGAATAAAAGCCGAAAACGCAAGTGCCGTACGCCCCAGACGTGCAATAGTAAGAGGCATTTCACGCCTTTTCCCGCCACTGCATGTCATCCATATGAAAACGGCAGGAGGAAGGAAATATGCCATAGTCACCACTGTAAGCATTCCTATCACAGTCACATGCGCCAGCGACTTCATGGCAGGATGCTCCGCAAAAATCAAGGCCCCGATGCCTATGAACATTATTATCGCGGACAAGGCCACGCTGTTCTTATAGGAAGAGAGGATTTTCTTTCCATAAGCGTATTCATACATCAAGCCCTCGGTTATGAATATAGTATAGTCGTCCCCTTGTCCGAAAATGAATGTGGCAAGTATTATGTTCACGATGTTGAACTTGATCCCAAGCAGCTGCATGATGCCCAGAATCCATATCCAGCTGACCGCAAGCGGCAGGAAGGAAAGCAGGCTCAGCTCTATGCGCCCGAATGAAATCCACAGGAAAAAGAAAACTATGAAACTGCAGACAAGCCCGACGGAGTCAAAATCATCGGACAACAGGGATACAAGCCTGTTTCCCACATCCCTGGAGTCAAATACGAATGAATCTGAGGATGTGCAGGCCTGAAGCCGGCTCTTTATATCGTCAGAAGCTTCCGAGGGCACGGAAACATAGTTCACTAAATTTATTCCGTCCTCTCCGTAAAGCACCGATGCCTTTCCCACTGATTCGAGCAGGGGAGAGAAATGTTCTGCGGGCACGACCTCATATCCGGCATCAAGCATGTCGATGAACGGACGGAAAGCATTCCGGGAAAATCCGGCCGCTTCAGCAGCCTCGGCAAGTTCCTCTGGCAAAGACGGATGCGAGAGCACAAACCCGCTCCACATGTCAAGGTTTTCCTGCTGACGCACTGATGAGGGAACAATGCAGCTTATGCTGCTGCATGCCGCACCTTTTCCGTCCACGATATGGGCCACTCCATCCATGAGCCTTTCATTCTCCCGCAATGCACCGTCAAGGTCATTTCCCTGGCTGACCGCATATATCACCGCCTTGCAAGAATCCGCAGAAGCTGCAGCCGCCAAAACCGAAAGATCCTCACGCTGGCTCGCGGTCATATAGTTGATATTGCTCATGTCAGAGTCAAATGAAGTCCTCAGGCTGAAATATGACAATATGGCCGTGATTGCAAGAAAAGGAAGGGCAAGCCTTTTCCACATGTCCTGCGGCATTCTGGAAGTGAAGTCGAAGTTCACGGTCCTGCTGCTGCGCCTTCTCCCGCTTTTCATAAGGGAAGGGAGGAAGACAAGCACGAAAATTATCGTTCCCACAAGCATCAGGGCACCTGTAAGCCCGAAGTCATGCAAGGCTTCCGCACGCAGAAGAAACAGCGAAAGGAAAGCGCATACCGTGGTTATGTTCCCCACAAGAAGCGGATTCACGATGTCCTTCAATGCCCTGCGTGTATCAGGCTCATGCTTGAGATGGTCAATATAATGAAGAGGATAATTAACGGCTATTCCTATGATTATCGAACCTATCCCGAGCACGATTACCGATACTGAACTTTTGAGCGCAGCTATCAGCCCCATAGAGAAAACGGCACCGCAAAGTATTGAAGTTCCTATCCAAATGATATCCCTCAAATCCCTGAAAGCCAAGAATAATACAAGAGCAATCAGCACAGAGGCTATTATAACGGCAATAATGCTGTCTTTCTTTATCTGCGAGGCATTCGTCACGGCAATCAGAGGACCTCCTGTAGCGGAAATCCTTATGTCACCGAATTCTTCGGCAGTCTTTTCCATCACAATGTCAAGCAGCGCGGCCAGCTCACCGTTTTCCCCGCTCTCACTGCTGCCGAACGGAGAATTGAAGAATACAGCCCCGATTTTGCCGCCGTCCAGAAAAATATGCGATTCCTCCATTTCTGAGGATGATGCTGACCTTAGCGAGAGAAGCCTGCCGAAAAGCGGACTGAAAAAATCAAGCGGGTCATATCTGAGAGCTGGTCCCACAAATGCAGAAGAGGGGAACATAAGCATCTGCCTGTCCATTTCCAGGCGCTCCCTAATATACGAGGAATCCGAAAGCAGGGAATCAATACGCGCATAATCCTGTTTTTCAAGCAGATATGGAGCATTGCTGCGGATAAAGTCCGCAACGGCCAAAATATCATCAGCAGCAACAGCAACTTGCATATCAGCAATCATCCCTGCCGTATCAGCTTCTTCCCACAATTCCCCGAACCTGTCCATGGCCTCTATAATACGCTCACGGCCGGCATATCCGTCGTCCCCGGAGCTGTTTTCCATCATTCTGAACAAGACCGCAACCCTGCTTCCGCCAAGCTTTTCATATACTGACGAATATTTTTCACTCTCCTTGCTCTGCGGGAGGAAAGCCGAGATGTCCTCACTGTAGTGTACACGGGAAATCATGAAGGCGCATACGGCTATCACGGCAGCAAGGACTGTCCATGCGAGAGTCTTGCGTCCGAAAAGGCTGTCATATATTTTCAGGAATATGCGTGTCATGGCCTCGTGGATTTGCGAAGTGATGCGAAAAATTTCCTCAATCCTATGGACGGAAGCCCATAAACAACGGCACCTGCGCACAGGAAAGTATTAAGAATGCTGATTCTTGCGAAATCGGCAAAAGGACGGAAATGGGTGATTCTCTCACCTTCAGGAGGATAATAGACTCTTATCGGCACAGGGACAATCTGAGTGCCGTTCCATGCGGAAAAGACAAGCAGCTCCAGCTCGGCCTCGTATCTCGAGGTCATAAGGGCGGTGCCGCTTATTCTGTGCAGGGGATAGGCCCGGAATCCTGTCTGGGTATCCTCAAGCCTTCTGCATGTCTGCACCATAAACCAGAAATTGGAGAATTTGTTTGCGAAAGTGTTTTTCCCTGGCATGTTTTCCGAGCGGATGTTCCTGCTTCCGATTATTATGGCCTGAGGATGCTGCCGCACTGCATCAAGAAAAAGAGGGATGTCCTCCGGAAAATGCTGACCGTCAGAATCAATGGTAATCACATGTGTGAAACCCTCTTCAGCCGCCTTTCTGAAGCCGCTCTTGAGGGCATGTCCCTTGCCGCGGTTGCGGCTATGCCTTACGACATGCAGCCTTGTACCGGTCCGGCCAGTCCTTTCCGGCCATAATGCCCCTTTTTCCATGGCATCGAGCACTTCTCGCGTAGCGTCCGTGCTTCCGTCATCGACCACGATTATGTCCGTCAGCTGCGCAGATATCCTGCCCAGCACATCCGAAAGCGTTCCTGCATTCTGATATGTCGGGACAACTGCACATATTCTCACATCCGAACTCTTCATTTTTCCGTTCTTTAAGAAGATGCCCTGCACAAGATGATGATTTTGGCTACCTTAGCTCCGGAATCCGCATCAGATACCACGGCCTGTATCCTTACATTGTCCCCGTCCCATGCCAATGGTTCATATTCAAAGCAAAGAGCCTTGCAGCTGCCAGGGATGACAGGGGCAAGGAATTTGGCATCCCTGATGCCCAGGACCTCAAAGCAGCGTCCTTCAAGCTCCCCGCAGATTTCCACTGCCATCTGTATAATGCACACTCCGGGAGCAATAGGCTGCCCAGGGAAATGCGCCCTGTAAATGGGATGCTCCGCGTTAAGATGTGCAAGCGCGGCACCGGTCCCAGCCGGCTCCATATTGTAAAAATCTCCGGACAGTCTCATCTCACATCAAATTTTTCTTCATCCGCAGTAGTCTGCAAGTCAATATCTTTCAATTCTATGCATGTCAGGTCTCCTCCCGGCTCTACAATCGTTACCCTTGTCACAAGGCAATCGGTTTTACGCAGCACCAGCCTGACTTCAGCCATGAATCTGGCCATGTCCTTCTTCTTGGGAGTCATCGTCACCTCCCACATGAGGGCTGTCTCCCTGACCTCCACAGAAAAATCATTGTCCGACAGCAAGGGGGAGCCGGAAAGCCCGAGCATCATCACCTGCGAGATGCCGCGGAACATCCTGTTCTTGGAAAGGTCAACCTTCTGTTTCTTTCCGTCCGCAATGAAAACCGCCTCCTCACCGTTCATGATGAAAACCCGGCTGAGAGGCTCGACATATTCCCATCTGACCTTGTCTGGAGACGAAAAATACATCCGCCCGCTTGAAACCATCTTTTCCTGCAGCATGACGCTCTCCTTAGTCTGCACGAAAGAGCATGACATGTTTTCCGGCCTGAGAGGGACAAGCACCCGGGCTACAGACGGACATGTCATGAGGCAGATAAGCATTACAACTGCTGCCATATTAGGAACTATCTTCATAATTATTTGACTATCAATGCACATCCCGCCATGATCAGGAGCACTCCGACCCATTGCGAAACTGTAACCTGCTCATGAAATACAAGAAGTGCGGCAAACACTCCGAAAAGGTAGCTCATGCTTGTAAGCGGATAAGCAACCCCGAACGGATAATTTTTCAGTATATGCATCCAAAGCACAGTGGCAGCCCCCATGGCAAGCCCGCAAGCGGGAAACCACCAGTTGGTCAGCTGAGCCGTAAAAAATGTCCAGGCCCATCTGAATTCTCCCATCTTAGCGAGCGCAAGCTTGAGCATCACCTGACCGGAGCACAGCAGAATGCTCTGCAAAAGAGCCAGAGGTATCACTTTCCACATACGCGCAACAATATGAATGAGTGTCCGTTATCCCCGGACCTGTTATAAAGCAATATGTTGTCCGGCACCGGAACTTTACGGTCACTGCCACTCTCACAAGAGCAAAGGAGAGACTTTGGCACATGGCCATGCCTGAAGCATGCGACCGCTGCATACATTCCCGCAGCTGATGCTGAAGGGCAACTCCCGAAAATATGCCCGTATCTGCCGTGTAACATATCCTTGAACATTTCCTTGACGGCATTTCCGGCTTCACCGCTTTCTTGTTCACATAAACCATCAATTGAAATCACAAGCCCCACATCGCTAACTTTCAATCCTTTGCAAGAAAGCATCTTTTCAACAGACTCACGCATTTTTTCCTCTGACGGCCTGAAAAGCAGCCTGACAGCAGCTATCTCACATAAGGCTCCTTCCGCCTCAGTATCCACCACAAAAGAAACGGCGCTCCCGCAGGACGGAATCCCTCCCGCATACAAACAGCCCTGCCTATAAACAGAATATGAAAAAGGAGTAACCTCATCAAAGGCCCCCACAAGGGCATTCCCGAAACGTTCCAGGCGAAGCTGTGTCCATGCATCATCCAAGGCACTCTCAAAAGAAAGCCCTCCATGGGAATATGTGGCATTATATCCATGTGAACCGGTGCGTATCCCTATGAGGGAAGCAAGGGTATTGTGAGTGGACTGCATGAAATGCACTGGTCTCAAAGAAGTCCGCTCACCGGAACACAGAGCCGTCAAGAAAGCCTCAGTATTCTCCTGCAGGCCAAGCCCGGTGCCGCATACAACGGCTTCAGGAACGGCAAGTCCGGCTTCTTCCAGACTCACAGCCGAAACCGCAAGGGCACGTTTCATAAGCCCAGTCATGCGCCTTGCCTCAAGAGGGCTGACAAACCTCTTCCAGTCCGGCTCACAAGGAGGATTCACCCTGTCCGAATAAAGCTCAAGAGGATTCTCCATCCATGCGTCACACAGCGGAAACTGGGAGGATATCTGCGCTGAAGACTTTACATATACCTTTCTCATAATCACCTCATTTTGCGGTATGCGGAAAACAGCATGGATGAATCATTACCGCCGAAACCGAACGAATTGCACAGCACATTTTCCAGCCTGGCCTTGGGTTCTTTGTCTCCCTCATATGAATGCTTCTGTCCCATGCCAGCTCCGGCAAATGGGGAGACCGTGTCAGGCCCGCTGCTTCTCCAATTGAGATTGACAGGAACAAAGCCCTCCTGCATGGCCAGAATGCAGATTACAGCTTCCACTGAACCGGATGCGCTCGTGGTATGTCCTGTAAAAGACTTTGTAGATGACACGGCCGGCATATTTTCTGGGAACAGCCTCCTCAGGGCAGCGCTCTCACTCGCATCATTATTAGGAGTACCTGTGCCGTGGGCATTGACATAATCAATGTCAGCAGGAGTGCAGCCTGCATCAGCCAAAGCTCCGGCCATAGCAAGGAACGCACCCTCACCGTTTTCAGATGAGGCAGTCTGATGGAAAGCATCGCAAGCGTTCGCATATCCCCTCAGACATGCAAGAGGCCTGACCCCGCGTCTTGCGACAGACTCCTCAGACTCCAATATAAGATAAGCGGCACCTTCGCCCAGATTAAGTCCCGCACGTTCCGAGTCAAACGGCCTGCACGGACGTGAATCAAGTATCATAAGAGTATTGAACCCGTTCAGATGGAAAGAAGACAGGCACTCACTTCCTCCGACAGCCACAATATCTGCCCGTCCGCTGCGGATCATGTCCGCACCGCGCATTATGGCATTAGCGGCAGAAGAACATGCCGTCGAAAGGGTTGTGACACTGTCAAAATCACCGAAATACGTGGCCATAAGCTCTGTGGCGGCCCCGCAGTCATGCACTGAAAAATATCCGTTCAAACGCCCGCTCTCCAGATACTCCCTGAAATGAAGCTCGGACTTCTCCATGCCTCCAACAGTAGTTCCCGAAACCAGAGGAATATCCGAAAGCATACCGCGTGTTATCCCGGCCTGCTCCAACGCCTCACGCAAGGCATGAATGCCAAGAAGGGAAGTGCGCGGCATAAGCTCCGTCTCATCTATCCCCAAGGCAGACTTCAGCTCCGCATCAGTCATGCGTACTTCTCCGCATGGCACATCAAGCCCGCCTGCATCAATGTATTTCAGACGCGATATGCCGCTGCGGCCCTGCTGAAGAGACGAAAGCACCTCAGATTTGCAGTTTCCTATGGCAGAAATGATTCCCGCCCCCGTAACAAGCACCGGAGATCCCATCAGACAGTCCTATTTTGTCCTGTGCTTCTGAATATAGTCCGCCATCACGCCTACAGAGCGGAAAACTTCCTTGCCCTCGGACGGATTGGCCAGCTTTATCCCATAATTCTTTTCGAGCAGCACGATAAGCTCAAGCGCGTCTATCGAGTCCAGCCCGAGACCGTCCCCGAAAAGGGGAGCGTCATTGTCAATGTCCTGCGGCGTCATGCCGTCAAGGTTAAGTGCTTCAATCATCTGAAGCTTGAGTCCTTCTATGAGTTCTTCCATATTCATCGTTTTAATTACTTTTGCTCCATTCACTTGCGGCATCCGAACGCCGCCGATATGTTTTCCGTATTCCACTGCACACCTGATGCGTCCCCGTCCTTTTCCACAAGGAAAAGCACTACCTCAAAAGTGTCATCATCGCTGCATTCCGCCCATCCGCATACGGCCGACCTCGTGACCCTGTCCTGGAAAGCATTGCCCACGATACGGCATATCTCCCCGGCATCAGGCTTTTCCATGACATAAAAACAGGTCTCTCCGTAATATTTGTTGCGTATGGCAATCTCGCCTGTCACTATATTCGGCAAGGTATAGACGAAAACGGCAGGGCTCGGGAACCAGTTCTGCGGGTCATTTATGGTATTCTGGTAATGCCTGTCATCACACAGAGAAGCGCTTGAATTGAACAGGAGCACAGCCCGGTCCTCCCGCGGCTCAAAACGCCCAAGCTCATCGGAAAGCAGAATCTCAGAGGCAAGAAACCCTGCCTTCGACAAGGTATCCATCTTGTGGAACTTCGCATAACCGCACCCGAGCGCCCTGAAAGCCGACACAAGCATATCCTTTCCGCTGCCCTCAGCAACCGGGACAGGCCTGTCCGAGACAATCGCGTCCGGCGTTATCCTTACCCATGACTTTATGGTCATATCTCACCTCCTTTTCTGAAAAGCATTGCCGCATTGCAGCCACCGAAACCGGAAAGCAGCTTTATGAATGCCTTTTTATCCGTATGACGGCACTCTGACGACACAGAAACGGGGCATGAAACTCCGTTTTCCTTCCAGCCGGCTGTCGCAGGGACGCATCCATCATCCGCGGCTTTCATCGAAATTATGGTCTCAAGCACTCCGGCCGCTCCCAAAGTATGTCCGAAATAACCTTTCAAGCCGCACATAGGCACATCTGAAAGGCCTGCACGGTTTATGGCAATTGATTCCATCTCGTCATTATAAGGCGTAGCGGTGCCATGCACATTCACAAATGCAAGTTCATCAGCACATGCATCTGCAAGCACCTGCCGCAAAGCCCTGAAACTGCCTTCTCCCGTGCGTGAAGGACCGGAAATATGATTCGCGTCATTCCTTGTCGCACCGCTCACGGCCATCCAGGCGCCATAGCCGTTTCCCGACAGGGCTGCACCTGTTCCCGTCCCATAGGTCTCCGCACAGCAGGCAGTGCGCTCAGCCGCAAATACTATAGTTGCAGCGGCTTCACCGAGGTTAAGCCCATTCCTGCCGCTGTCAAAAGGACGGCAAGGCTCCTGTGACAATGCCTTGAACGACTGGAATCCAGATACTATAAATGCGGAAAGGCAGTCTGCCCCGGTCACCACGGCATAATCATATTTTCCGCTCCGCAAGGCACGCATGGCCTCAATCTGGGCACAAAGTCCTGAGATGCAGGCATTGGACACGACGACAGGGGTATTAGGATTGCAAAAATGAGCAGCAATAAGGCCGGCTGAGCTGTGCAGGGTCTCCCGCCCAAGAGCAAATCCCGGTGCAAATCCCGATGCAAATGCCGGAGCATATGACTGGGCATTCCCCAAAAGCTCCACATTGCCTTTCGTAGTAGAAAGCACAAAGAGGACTCTTTCCGAAGAAGGATCAATACCAGCTGCACACACAGCCTTTGATGCTGACAGCAGGGCAATCTTCTCGAAAAAAGTCAGCCCCTGCGGCAAATTTTCCGCGGCGCACTCCATCTCGACAGCATCCCTGTCAAACATTGAAGCACAGAAAGGCTCAGGAAGCCCCCAAAGCCCTTCATGCAGCCTCAGACAGCTTCTCCCGCTCCTGACGGCAGTCCAGTTCTCCTGTGAACCGGCTCCCAACGGAGAGGTTATGTCATCTGATATTACCCTTATCCTGTCTTCCATAATCTTATGCTTTTATCCCGCCGCCCATCGGCTTTCCGTTCTTTGCGCACTCATTCCCCGGGCCGTCTGAAAGCTCCACCTGAGCCTGGGAATCAGTAAGCGCAATCTTCATTATGCCCTCCGCCATCAGATTTCCTCCGGCATCCCGAATCTCAGCCTTGGCCATCTTCACGTTGAAGACCTCCGTAATGACCTCAATCCTGGTGCTGACCGTCTGTCCCACAGAGGGAAGAGAGTGTATCATCACATTTCTCACTGCCCCTATCATTCCTATGCAGACTCCGTTTCCGAGCACATATCTGTTATGATAACCTACCATGGCCGCACATGTCTGGGCCATATTCTCAATAAGCCCCGAATAAGACAGCAAGCCATCGTCAACAAATATATTGTCCTTAGTCACATCAAGTTCCGTACATGCGGCCACTTCCTCATATCCCGTGATACGGCTTATCATTATGAACGGGCTGCGCTGCGGCAAGATGTTTTCTACAGGTATTTCTCTCAATTCCATCATCAATTCTCCCAGAAGTCATACCAGTTGAACCATTGGTGCGGATATCTCCGTACCACCTCCTCAAGCACTCTCACGTAGCTTTCCGCAAGTGAAGCCATCTCAGCTTTCCTGTCCGTGCCACCGGAGGAAGCCAGCCTGCGATAAATTATCCGGTATCTGTATGTATCCTCTTTCATGACGAATATAGCTACGGACGGCACGCCTTTCCGGACAGCCAGCGAAAACGGTCCCATCGGGAAATCCGCCTCTTTTCCGAGGAACGGAAGCCTTATCTTCTTCGGAGAGCCGAAAAGCCTGTCGGAAGGCATGCTTACTATTCCGCCCTCATCCAGCATGGCATTCAGCTCGAAGATATGGGACATGTCTTCCATCACCGGCACCATCCTTATGTTGTTGCGGCTGAAGGCTGTCCGGCGGTTCTGCATGACCGTCTGTGTCTCTCCTGAAAATACAAGTGCGCAAAAAGGCTTGTCACCCGCCTTGAGCGAATATCCGGCAAGTTCATAATTGCCGACATGCGAACTCATCAGGACAATCCCGGAATCCTGCCCGAGAAGTGGATTGAAGTCCTCCCCGTTTTCCATCACAAAGTCAAAAGACTGTCCCGCATACATGGCGAAACGGTCCAGGATGACCTGGCCGAATACATAGTGGTTGCGATAGACAGCCGCGAAAGCTTTTAACGTAGAATAGCCGAACCTGTCACGGAAATATGACATGGATGCCTTGTAGCCCCTGCGTCCGAACAGCATGTAGAAAGGAATCACACATGCCATGACACAATAGAGGGAACGCACGCCGAAACTCCTGAGCCATAATATCAGGAATCTCTGCATCCATGGCAGTCCGCCGGTCCTGCCTTTCCATTTGTCGTGCCTGAGCTCTCCCAAGGCTATTTCAATTTGTTCTCAATGACAGTGCAGAACTCGTCAAGAGTCTTTATCGTCTTGAAGTCGGCAGCCTCGAGCTTGAATCCGAAATTCTCTTCAACAAGCACAACTATATCCACTATCTCAAGAGAGTCTATTCCCATGTCTTCCCTGAGCCTTGACTCCGGAAATATCTTGTCTTCGTCTATCTCAAGCTCTTCCGTCAGGAAATTCCTGACTTTTTCTTCAATTTCTCCTCTGTTCATATTCTTGTATTTTATCCAATCCTTGATCTTGGCACACGGCTATTACATTTCCCTGAGCCATTTTTCCACTGCGGAGATTTCCTCATAGAAAGGCGTGTCCTCCACAAAGACAGGCACAATCGCACGTACCCTGTCATAGACCTCACGTGTGCGCGGGGCAAGGCTTGAGGAAATCCCGAGACAATCGACAGCCTGCACGAGAGCAATATACAATATGGACATCACCTGATATGCGTTGTCGACTACCTGGCCGCAGATAAGAGCGGAATTGGTGCCCATGCTCACAATGTCCTGATTGTCATTGTTGTTCGGGATGCTGTGCACATAGTTAGGCATCGACAGGGTCTGACACTCCGCGGTGGTTGAAGTCGCAGTGAACTGGCAGGCCTGCATACCATAGTTCAGCCCGAGTTTTCCCATATTCAGGAACGGCGGCAGAATGCCGTTTATGCGGTCATGGAAGAGATAGTTGAGCTGCCTTTCGGCTGTCATTGCCACCCTTGTCACGGCAATCTTCACCTTGTCCTGCTCCAGCGACACATAATCCCCGTGGAAGTTGCCTCCATGATAAACATTACGCGATTGCGGGTCAATTATCGGGTTGTCACATGCCGAGTTCATTTCCTCCTCGAGTATTCTGCGGGAATTTTTCAGTGTCTCATATACCGGACCGAGTATCTGAGGGGTGCAGCGCAGGGAATAGTAGGCCTGGACCTTATGGGTGAACACCTCCTCTTCTGCGTGTCCGTTGTCATACAGGGCATGCTCACGTTTACAGAGGCACTTGCTGCCCTGCGAAATTTCCCTCATCATCGAGGCTATGGCCTGCTGGCCTTCATGCCTTCTGCATCCGTTCAGCTCCTCCGACATAAGGTCGTCATACGATGAGGCTATTTCGTTCATCATCACTGAGGCCGTCACCGCATGCTCAAGAAGCTGCTCAGCCAAAAGCTGGTTCACCATACCGATGCCTGTCATGACTGATGTTCCGTTCGTGATGGAAAGCCCCTCGCGTATATGTATCCGGAACGGCTCCAGGGCATTTTCCCTCATTACCTCTGCCGAAGGACGCCACTCGCCGCGCCAGTGCACCTTGCCTTCTCCGATGAGCGTAAGTGCGATATGCGCAAGCTGGACAAGGTCACCGCTGGCCCCTACGCTTCCGTGCCTCGGTATGAAAGGACATATGTCACGATTTATGAATTCCGCGAGCAGGCGCACAAGATCCGGATGAACTCCGCTTTTGCACTGGAGGAAGGTGCCGAGCCGCGCTATCATGGCGGACTTTACAAGCATGTCCGGCAGCGGCTCACCGGCTCCGCAGGCATGGCTCCTGATTATATTGTACTGAAGATCAGACAGGTATTTGTCATCCACCCTCCATTGTGCCATGGGGCCGAAGCCAGTATTGATCCCGTATATGACTTTATCAGCAGAAAATTCTTTCAGGAAACTGAAGCACGCTCCGATTTCCTCAATCGGAAGCTCGGACAGGTCTATTTTATCGCCGTGATATAATATGTCGCGGACTTTATCCAAAGTCAAAACCATAGATGCTTTTTTAAAAACGCAAATTTAATATAATATCTGAAATATTCCGAAAAATACCAAACCTTTGCATTCTTTATTCAGGCACTGATTTTGCAGTAAAATGGCGCGCATTTATAAATGAAATTCAAATCATGCCCAAAACAATCATATACCAGATGCTCCCGCGGCTCTGGGGCAACGACTGCACGACAAACAGGAAAAACGGGACACTCGAAGAAAACGGAACCGGCAAATTCTCCGGCATCACCAAATCCGACTTGGAATACATCAAATGGCTCGGCTGCAGCCATGTCTGGTTTACAGGCGTCATCAGGCACTCGACAAAAGCCGGCACATCAGGCTGCACGGCATCTCATCCCCAATTCGTAAAAGGGGAGGCCGGGTCTCCATATGCGATTTGCGATTATTATGACGTGAACCCTTATCTTGCAGACTCTCCTGCTGACAGAATGTCAGAATTCCTGGAACTGATACAGCGCACCCATGACGCAGGCCTCAAGGCAATAATAGATTTTGTTCCGAACCATGTCGCCCGGGACTATGGAAAGACAGCTATGACACCGGGACACCCTGTGCTCGGAGCAGAGGATGACAAGACCGTCCACTGGAAAGCCGAAAACGACTTCCTGTACTATCCGGGCGAGCAGCTGAAGCTTCCCGGAGCAGTGCCGCAAGGATTCGGTCCATATGTGGAGATGCCGGCAATGGCGACCGGAAACAATTGCTACAGCGCCTCACCGGGAATAAACGACTGGTACGAGACCATAAAAATAAACTATTGCGACTTCCGCACCCCGACATGGGACAAGATGCTGGACATCGTGGATTTCTGGGCGTCACAGGGAGTTGACGGATTCCGGTGCGACATGGTCGAGCTTGTCCCTCCGCAGTTCATGCAGTGGCTCATAGCTGAAATAAAGAAAAAGCACCCTTCCATAATATTCATAGCGGAAGTCTATAAAAAGGAACTGTACGGGCAATATGTCCGCGAAGTCGGTTTCGACCTTCTGTACGACAAGTCAGGCCTGTACGACACCCTGCGCACGATAGTCGAGAAGAATGCCAATGACAACGGCATGCCCGTGGAGCTTTGGCAGTCCACGACAGGAATAACAAGAAACTGGCAGTTCCTCGGCGACCTGCAGCCCTATATGCTGAATTTCCTTGAGAATCATGATGAGCAGAGATTCGCTTCAGACTTTTTCGGAGGCGACTCCTCCAGGACATTTGCACCTCTATATGTTTCACTGATGCTCAACACCGCTCCTTTCATGATTTATTTCGGCGAGGAGACGGGGGAGAAGGGAATGGACTCAGAAGGACTCAGCGGTACCGACGGACGGTCAACAATCTTTGACTGGTGGAGCATCGGCTCAATACAAAGGCTGCGCAAAGTCATAGCTTCGGAGCAATACCGCACCCTGGACGTGGAGAAAATTACAGATGCCGGGCTTGAGCGCAAAGAAGCGGAAATATTCTGCAGGTTTGCCCAAGCAGTGCGTCTCGCGTCTTCGGACGAGGCCATATGCAAAGGCACAACTTATGACCTGTGCTATTGCAACATGAGTTCGGACGGGTTCGACAAGAACAGGCACTTTGCTTTCCTCAGGGACTTTGAAGACCATACTCTGCTCGTGGCCGCCAACTTCTCCGACAAGCCGTCATGCATGGAAATCACCATTCCGCAGCATGCGTTCGACTGGATGGAAATACCTGTCACCGAAGTGCTGCACCCGGGCAAGACCATAAAGATAGAAATTGCACCGATGGACGGCAAAGTCATAACATTGATATAGGCATCTGCCTAATATTTTCATGGCAAAACCCGTTTAACAAAAATGTTTCTAAAGTAAACAAATATGTTAAACGGGTTTATTTTCTGAGCTTTGTGTTAGGGTTGTCAATATCCGACTATAGCCTCGCCCTTATTGCGGTCAATATACCCCGTCACACATTCCGGAGCCTTGCAGAGCCTCACAAAACGGCCTTGATGGACACACTCCATGGCATCAAGAGCAGCCTCGTCAATCACCCCGTCACCTGTCACAGTGTCAACTGTCAGGTAGCCGACTCCGAGCGAGGTTATGTTCTGAAAGAAATGCGTGCCCTGGCTCGGCTCGATACGATAGCCGGGAATTGCACTCTCGACAATCATTCTCGCCTCAGAGATGTCAGTCCATGCGACAGGAATGCCAAGCCACGGGTCAGACGAGCCCCATCTGCCCGGACCTATCAGCAGGTAAGACGCGCCTTCCGCCTTTGCCAGGGCATTGGCACGCGCGATTTCCGCAGCCATCTCCTTTGTCGCCGCACTGTCAAAAGTAGCAGACGGGACATACATGACATATTTCATTCCCTCAGTATATCCCGCGCCAAGAGCCTTCGACGAACGGACAAGGACATGCTCCATCTCATCACCGACCTTTTCTATGCTCACATTGCGGTCATCAGAAAATTCACCTGCCGGACGCACCTGAAGAAGCTTCATGACAATCTCCTGAGCATCCGTACCCGGAATCACATCAGCGGCAAACTCCATCTCAACGTCACACATCAGCTCTCTCTTACATATGTCAAGTACATCCCTTATAATTTGCGCTATGGGGAAACGCCCGTATTTGAGTATCGCATCGAACGAAATTATACGTGGCCCGCATGCTGTGACACCTGGAAGCATGCGGTTATTCTCCATGCTGAATGTAGATGCGACAAGCTCCGGATGAGAAAAAGAAGAGAGAGTCTCGGCAACCTGCACATGAGCGAGGTTCACGCCCTCATTGCGCGAAATCTTGAACGCCCCGGGACGCAAGTCAAGCGCATACATCATTTTCTGTGTATCCCTCAGGGCCAGCTTAGGCTCGGACAGCTGGAGAATCTTTTTAGGGAATCTCGGACTGAACCTCAGCGAACTGCCTCCGTCCACGACTGTCTTTCCCAGTCCGAAAGCCATGTTCACGATTCCGTCCTCAGGCTTCTCGCTTCCGATAGGGTAGAAATTGACCGAACGGGCGACTCCGGATAGCATAGGATAATACAGGCCGTCATACTCCGTCCCGCAGATGCTCTGAACCACGACTGCCATCTTTTCCTCACTCAGAAGATTGGCGGTCGCCTGTATGTAAGCCCTGCTTCCGCTATAAAAAACCGATGCATAGACACTCTTGATTGCTTTTCCAAGCATTCGGAGCATCTGGTCCCGATTCTCCGTGAACGGAATCATATAAGTAGAATACACTCCGGCAAAAGGCTGCCAGCTGCTGTCCTCCAATTTCGAACTTGACCTGACGGCGAGAGGGGAGCGCACCGTACTTATGAAAGAACGCAACTGCTCCACAAGCTCCTCAGGAAGACGCGAGGATACAAATTCTGACAGCACTTCCTCGTCAGAGATATCAGAATCAATCACATACTGAAGCCCGTTCTCTATTATGAAACGGTCAAAACAATCTGTGGATATGACAACGGTCCGCGGAATCGAGATTTTCACATTCTCATATTTGTCCGCAAGATTGTACTTGTATACCAGGCTGTTAAGAAACGCCAGTCCGCGGGCCTTACCGCCGATCGAGCCTTCACCCATGCGGGAGAACCATATATAAGGCTCATAGCTGTCCTTGTCAAAATGGGCTATTACCCCGCGTCCGGTGAGGGCATGGTAATCGCGTATCTGCTGAGATACATATTCACGGAGAGCCGCAGTATCCGCGAACTCGCTTTCCTGGACGGTCTTGAACTTTGCACCGAGCGTGAACAGCCCGCGTGCCATCAGCCACTTCGAAAGCATGTTCCTTGAAGTGTTGTACAGCAGCACCTCATCAGGAATCTCACGCATCTTCTGCTCCAGTTGCTTCAGATTGGCGGCCCTGCCGTATTCAGCCTTTGAAGAGTCACGGAAAACAAAGTCCCCGAATCCGAACTCCTCCTTGATATAATCGGAAAGCTGAAGCATCAGGGTCTTGGAGTATTTCCTAATGAAACCTGCGCCAAGCCCTGCAGCCACGGATGCGACGCTCTCCTGAGAGGACTGCAGGAGCACAGGCATCATCGGGTCATCCATGCGTATATGCCTTACCAGTTCGATTCCGGCATCAAGCTTCTCCATGTCCGGACTGTCTCCGCGGTGCACTGTGAACCCGACATCAGAAATGACGCCGAGCATATTGGACTTGTACTTGGCGTACATCTCCATCGCATCGTCAAGATTGGTGGCAAGAAGAATCTTAGGGCGTGAGCGCTTGCGGAATTTGCGCTGGTGCTCATTCAGGGTTTCTTTCAGGAATTCCGCGCTCTGCTTGAGTATAAGTTTGTAGAGCTCAGGCAGATAGGTCGAATAGTAGCGCACGGAGTCTTCAACAAGCAGAATGACCTGCACACCGACTCCAAGTATGTCATTCTCGGCGTTGATGCTGTCTTCGAATAATTTGATTATGGCCACTATAAGGTCAGCATTTCCGTACCAGCTGAACATGTAGTCGATGGCCGAGGTATCCTGCAGGGAGAGCCTCCTGTAAATCTCTTTGGAGAAATGCGTCAGAAGCACAAACGGAGTCCTGTTGCCTTCCGCCTTGAGGTCAGAAGCCAGGGCGAAAACGTCCTTGTCACCCGTATTGTACATGCAGATAATCATGTCTATGTCATCATGCTTGCTTATCGTGGCACGGGCTTCGGCAGATGTCTTCACCCACACGAACTGCGGCGGGCTGCTGAGATTCAGGTCGATATATTCATGATATATCTGTGTCTCAATCTGCCCGTCCTCCTCAAGGATGAATGCATCGTAATTGCTGCATATCATCAGGATTTTCCTTACACGGAACTTAATCAGGGAGCCGTAGTCAGTCCCTTTCAGTTCTTTGAGCATCACCGGCTCTATAGTGTTCATGTCCTGTGCTTTATAAATGGTTAATATTATCCGAGCCTCCTCCTGAATTCCGCTACGGTCACAGCGGTGGCCACGGCCGCATTGAGAGACTCCGAGCCAGGTTCTCCGGCAGGGTAAGGCGGGATGAAAAGCCTGTCAGACACAAGTTCCGCCATGTCCCGGGAAATCCCCTCCGATTCATTTCCGATGACTATCATGGATTCACACGCATTCCCTGGCTCCAGGTCGGCTTCCCAGAAATTCCTGCCGTCCAGAAACGTTCCATATACCTTTCCTCCGGAAGAAAGGATGTGCCTTGACAGGGCAGGAAGGTCCACATAATGCATCCTTACACGGAAAATCGCCCCCATTGTCGCCTGCACCGTCTTTGGATTGAAAACATCCACAGTGTCCGGAGCAGCGAAAACGGCATCAATGCCGAACCAGTCCGCAATCCGCAGAATCGTCCCGAGATTGCCCGGGTCACGTATGGTATCAAGACCGAGATACAGCCCTTTGCCGGAGAGCAGCCCTGGAATGCCGCCTTGACCGTCCACATAAATGTCATCAGGTTTTCTTACCACCGCAAGCACAGGGGAGGGTGTCGCAAGCGATGATATGCGCTTCATGGCATCCTCGCCGATTTCATCCCTGCGGTATATCGCTTCAACATGAAAAGGTGAGCGGACGGCCTCTTCGACCATCTTCTCACCTTCCACGGCAAAGAGACCAAGCTCATCCCGGAACTTCTTGTTCTGTAATGATTTCAGCCTCTTGATTTCATTGTTTGATATAGGTTTCATCCTTTGATTTACTGAATGGCAAGAGCCGTATGTGGCTAATATCCGAGAATCTTCAGCATGGACTTGTAGGTCTGCTCCTTGCTGAAAAGTTTGGTGCTGTAATCGCCGTTCTCGTCCTTGTCTATTATGATATGCTTCGGGGCAGGCTGCAGGCAGTGCTGGATTCCGCCGTAGCCGGAAATGGACTCTTGATATGCACCCGTATGGAAAAAGCCTATGTACAGCGGTTCGTCCTTATCCTCTATCATAGGAAGATAAATGGCGTTGGCATGCGCATCGGCATTGTAATAGTCCTGGCTGTCGCATGTAAGCCCGCCGAGGAAGACCCTCTGGTATTTGTCATTCCATTTGTTTATCGGAAGCAGGATGAATTTCTGCTTTATGCCCCATGTGTCCGGCAAGGTGACCATGAATGAGCTGTCAATCATATACCAGCGCTCACGGTCATTCTGCTGCTTCATGTCAAGTATCTGGAATATCGTCGCTCCGGACTCGCCGACAGTGAAACTACCGAACTCGGTGAAGATGTTCGGCTCTGCCACACCGCGGGCGTTGCACATTGACTTGATTTGGGAGATAATCTCCTCGGCCATATATTCATAGTCGAAATCGGATGCCAGCGAGTTCTTGATAGGGAAGCCTCCTCCTATGTTGAGTGAATCCAGTTCCGGGCAGATGAGCTTGAGGTCGCAATATACTCCGACGCACTTGGCAAGCTCGTTCCAGTAATATGCCGTGTCACGCATTCCGGTATTAATGAAGAAATGCAGCATCTTCAGCTTGAATTTCTTCTTCTTGCTTATCATGTTCTCATAGAAAGGCACTATGTCACTGTACCTTATTCCGAGCCTGGAAGTATAGAAGTCGAAGGTCGGGTCCTCTTCTGAAGCGATTCTTACGCCGAGGTTGAGCGATTTCTCCACCAGCTTGTCAAGGGCATCCAGCTCGTGCATGTTGTCCAGGACGGGGATGATGTTCTTCCAGCCGTTGTTTGCGAAATTGGCGATATTCTCGATATATGCGGGCTTCTTGAATCCGTTGCACACGATATACTGGTCCTTGCTCACGGCGCCTTCCGATTCAAGGGCCTCAATGAGGTTGAGGTCAAAGGCGGAAGAGGTCTCAAGGTGAATGTCGTTCTTGAGAGCCTCAGCAAGCACGAACTCAAAATGGGAGCTCTTGGTGCAGTAGCAATAGTTGTATGTACCTTTGTAGTCAACCTTTGCCATAGCCACGTTGAACATTCTCTTCGCCCTCTGTATCTGTGAGGATATCTTCGGGAGATAGGTTATTTTCAACGGGGTCCCGTACTGGTTGATGATGTCCATCATATTGATGTCATGGAAATGGAGTTCACCGTCTTCGACCATGAACTCGTCCTGCGGAAACTCGAAAGTCTGCTCAATCAGATCAATGTACTTGTTCTTCATTTAAGGTGATGCGATTAAGTTGGTTTATGCGCCAAATGGCCAATCCGTCTCACCCGGATTGCCAAAAACTGCGCAAATATAGTAAAAGTTGAGTGCAGAGTGAAAATTTATTTTCACTTTGCCGAGACGCAGGCGTATATATGAACTTTAGTTCAAAAAGCAAAAAAGCTGAGAGCAGACATCAAACTTGTTGGCAATCGACAAATTCGCTGAAGCGTTGCAACATTTAAGTTATTAACTATTAACACTTTAGATATCAAATCCTCACGCCCGAAATCACATAAAGCACTAATAATCAGCAACTTAAAATACCCTTTGCACTTCAAGTCAACGGGAATTCATGCCGGCACGGATTGCTGCAAGGACAAGCCGTGATGCTTTTGGCCAAGATTTTGAACATGGCGCATCCGCATACGGTGATGTGTGCCAGGAAAGTGTCTTGAAATATTCCGAAATATAGATCAGGAGGACGATTATATATAAATTTGTGATATATTTGTGAATTTGAGCTGAAGTTCACATATATGCTGGCGCTTCAGCTTTTTATATTTTACCTGACACATGCCCGAGCAAGAGCCACATGCCAGCAGAAATTACGACAGATGAAAAAAGGACCGATAATATTTTCCGCCATCGCGGCAGCAATTCTGGCAGCATCCTGCAGCACCACACGTGTATTGCAGGATGGCGAATACCGCTTGGCAAAAAATAAGATAAGCGTCAGCAATGACAAGAAATTCAATGCAAACTCGCTTGAGCCATATCTGAAGCAAAAGCCCAATTCTTATTTCCTGTTCGGCTGGAACCCGTTCCTGAATGTCTATAACTGGTCCAACGGCAAAGGAAAGGGGTGGGACAAGTTTGTCCAGAAAATAGGAGTAGCTCCTGTCGTATATGATTCCGAAATGGTGGACGAATCCGTGGAGAATGTGATGAACCATCTCGAATATCTCGGATATTATGGTTCAAAGGTCGAAAGCACCGTATCCGTGAAGAAAAAAAGGGTAAATGTGAATTATGACGTGACTCTCGGAAAACGTTTTCCAATCAAAGCCATAGAGCTTACTCTTCCTCCAGAAGGGGAGTTTACCGAAGATTTCCTGAAGGACACTGCGGCCATCACCGTGAAGAATGGCGACTGGCTGTCAGAGGAGGCATTGGAAAAAGAGACAGTAAGGTCAAGCGCAGTCATGAGAAACAAGGGATATTATGATTTCAACAAGAATCATTATTTCTTCGAGGCTGACACTCTGAGCATCCCGGACACGGCCATACTCAAGATGACCGTCAACGGATATACCAGAAATGAGACTCCCGACAAGGACCATCCCATCAGAAAATTTTATTTCAACGATGTCACTTTGTCATATCCCAAGACTCTGCGCATAAGGGAAAAGGTTCTGCGTGAGCTGAATATGATTGCCCCGGGCAATGTTTACAGCAGCGACGTAGTAAACAATACCTATTCGAGATTGTCAGCCCTAAGGATGTTCAGCAGCGTGAACATAAGCATGACACAGGCCGACACCAATCTTGTAGACTGCGTCATATCATTGTCCCAGTCAAAGATGCAGGGATTCAAGGTGAACCTCGAGGCTTCAACCAATTCTTCCGGACTGCTTGGAGTGTCACCGCAACTGTCATACTACCACAAGAACATTTTCCATGGAGGGGAGTGGCTGAACCTCAGTTTCATGGGAAATTTCCAGTTCAAGTTCAAGGACGACGTGCGTTCAAATGAGTTCGGAGTATCGGCGGGACTCAGCTTTCCGCGCTTCCTTCTGCTGCCTTACAGCATGTTCAAAGGCCCGATTCCACGCACGGACGTCAACGTGTCATACAATTACCAAAGCCGCCCGGAATACACCAGAAACATAATTTCCACATCTTACGGATACAACGGAAATGTAAAGAACAGGTTTTTCTATCAGGTATATCCGCTCCAGCTGAACATAGTCAGGCTGTTTAATCTTGACCAGAACTTTTACAAGAATCTGGCTGCGGACCCTTTCCTCAGGAATGCCTACCAGGACCACTTTGACCTCGGATCCGGAGGTACGCTCTATTATACAAGCGCATCGGAGAGCATCCCCAAGCATACATATCATTATGTAAGATTGCAGATGGATATAGCCGGCAATCTTCTGAGTGCATTCAAACCGCTTATGAAACGGGATGAAACCGGAGCAGGTATGATATGGAACACGCCTTATTCGCAATTTGTGAGAGCCGAACTCACACTCGGCAATACATGGGTGTTCGGCAAAAATTCCGGCCAGTCGATAGCAGCACGCATCGTAGCTGGGGCGGGACATGCATATGGGAATTCCAATGCACTCCCGTTCGAGAAGCATTTTTACGGCGGAGGAGCCAACAGTCTGAGGGGCTGGCAGGCCAGGACCGTCGGCCCGGGACTTGCGAAAAGGGACAGCTCGTTCGTAATCCCGAACCAGACAGGAGACATGCGGCTGGAAGCTAATTTGGAATACAGGTTCAACATGTTCTGGAAACTGGAAGGAGCTGTGTTTGCTGATGCAGGAAATGTCTGGACACTGAAAAATGACGATGCTGCAGGAAGCGGAGCCATGTTCGATTTCAAGACATTAGGAAAGAGCATAGCCGCAAACTGGGGAGTCGGCCTGCGCCTGAATTTCGATTTCCTCCTTATAAGGCTGGACATGGGTATGAAAGTGCATGACCCTTCACGCGAGAACAGATGGGTAGGCCCGGGGCAATGGCTCAAGAAGGACGGGTATGCTATTCATTTTGGGGTGGGATATCCTTTTTAATGCCCCCTCCCGTCCCCCAAAGGGGGAAGTGGCATCCTTTGCGCCTTTCCATATTTGCAAAATGCAAATACACGGCTCGGATGCGGCATCTGAAGATGCCTTCGCTTCGCTCTTAATAGGCTGTCGATGGATTTTTAATGCCCCTCCCGTCCCCCTGTGGGGGAAGTGGCATCCTTTGCGCCTTTCCATATTTGCAAAATGCAAATACACGGCACGGACGCGGCGTCTGAGGACGCCTTCGCTTCGCTCTTATTGGGTGACGGTGTATTATGGAGCCCCTCCAGTCCCCCAAAGGGGGAAGTGGCATCCTTTGCGCCTTTCCATATTTGCTAAATGCAAATACACGGCTCGGATGCGGCATCTGAGGATGCCTTCGCTTCGCTCTTATTGGGTGACGGTGATATTATGGAGCCCCTCCCGTCCACCTGTGGGGGAAGTGGCATCCTTTGCGCCTTTCCATATTTGCTAAATGCAAATACACGGC
>ERZ778504.382-NODE-382-length-47912-cov-9.069917_pt1 | contig 47912 bp, 46 predicted proteins | sample MGYA00510046_ERZ778504 | MGnify/ENA primary metagenome ERZ778504 (study PRJEB29527, sample SAMN07138964) | mouse gut metagenome | material: feces | host: mouse | place: China:Nanjing | collected 2016-01-25 ...
TCTGACATCTCCAATAATGGCTTTATCCAAGCGTTACAAACTTTTTGTAAGAACCAAAGGAAGTCGACAGTCTTTTTTTAATCTTCTTCAAACGTTTTCAAATACGCCAGCAGCGTCTGAAAATCGCCATGGGCGAACAAGTCGATATTTTGGTTGGAGCGGTTGATCAAATGGTCCGTCAGCAAGAACGTGCGCATCCCCAGCTTTCGGGCCACCATGTCCTCGTCCACGTCGTTGCCGACCATGACGCACTCTTCCGGCTTCAAGTCGAAGTCCCGCAAAATGTTTTCGTAATACGCCAAAGACGGCTTGCACGCGCTGGCGTTTTCATACGTGGTCACCAAGTCAAAATCGTTTGGATCCAGTCCCGCCCAGCGAATCCGGGAATACGTCGCGATTTGGGGAAACAGCGGGTTGGTCGCCAGCATCAGCCGGTATTTCTTTTTCAAAGCCTCCACGATTTTCTGGCTTTCAGGATTAGCCGGACAAACCTTTTGGATCTCCTGAAACTCCTGCTCGTAAAAGCGCTCGAAAACGGGAACGTATTCCAAAATGCTCTCTCCATACATTTCCTCCATCTTTTTCCAGAATACGCGCTCGTTTCTTTCCGGGCCCTGGTCTTTGATCATTGCCTCCGTCGCCGCCCAAATGCTGCGAATCAGCTGCCGGGAATCGAAGGCGTACGCCATTTTGGCCGCCAGCTTTTGAAAATACAACTCGACGAACTGCTCCTGGTCCATTGGCAAAAGCGTTCCATCCAAATCAAATAAAATTGTTTTAATCATACGTTTAATTATACACGATTGGAATCGTCACGGAAAGAGTCGTTCCCTTTCCTAAAACGGATCGAATACGAACCTCGCCATCATAAAACAAGGCGATGTGCTTGACGATCGACAAGCCAAGTCCCGTTCCCTTTTTCGTGTTCGTATCCGCCCGGTAAAAGCGCTGGAACACCTTTTCCTGCTCGTCTTCGGCAATCCCGATTCCGGTATCCACCACGGTTAAATGCATGTTTTCCTCTTTGGCGCTCAAGTGGATGTGAATCGTTCCGCGCGGTACATTGTACAACACGGCGTTGTGCACCAAATTGGAAACGAGCTCCTCCATATACGGCTTGTACGCGTACACACGAACCGGCTTCAGCATCGTCGTGATCGTCAGCTGCTTCTCGTTCGCCAGCGGTGTCAGGCTTTTGACTATGGACTGGACGACATCCTGCATCTCGACGATTTCCGCCGGCCCGTTGTGCTCGTTTGATTCCAGACGGGAAATCATCAAAATATCCTGAATGAGCCGGGTCATGCGCCGACTTTCCAAAAGGATGCGGTCGATGCAATCCGCGCGCATCGCCTCTGTCAGCTCGTCTTGTTTTAGAAGCTCCGCGTAGCCTTGAATGCTCGTCAGCGGGGTTTTTAGCTCGTGGGAGGCGTTAGAAAAAAAGAGCTGCTTCATTTGCTTGTCGTTTTCCAAGTCGTGGATTTGCGAATTGATCTTGCGATCCATTTCCTCGATCGAGGAAGTAATTTCCTGCAATTCGGGACAGTCGTAGTCGTCCAGCTGGATCGGCTCGTCTTGGCGGTTTCGCACTTTTACGGAAATCTGGTGGATGGGCTCGAGCAGGATCCTGGAAAAGTGGCGAATGCAAATATAGGCGAGTCCGCAAGAAAACGCGAAGATGAAAATGAAAATCGGCAGCGTGTGGCTGACGCTTTCGTTCAAGCCTTCCAGCGGCATCGCCAGCCGGATGATGCAGTGGTCCTTTGGCATGTATTTGGCCACATACAAAAAATTCATGTGCGTCGTCGCGGAATAGCGTGTCTGGCTTCCACTTCCCTTTTCCAGGGCGAGCTGGACTTCCTTGCGCTGGAGGTGGTTTTCCGTTTCGTGGGCGTACGTGTCGCTTAAAACGGTCCCATCCTCGGCGATGACGCTCAGACGAATATCGCTCTCTTCCAAAAATTTGGAAAACGTGTCGGTTTCGCGGGGCGCGATGCTGACAAGGTCGATCATGTTTTCAAGCGTCTGCACTTCTTCCTGAATGTATAGCGTGTGGAAAACCATGTACAAACCGGTAAAGGAAATGAAAAGGATCATCAAAAGGATCCCCATAAAGATCGCGGTAATTTTCTTTCTCATAACAACCTCTTTTCTTTATCCTATCAAAAAAAATCCCTTTCGGGATTTCTATTGTTCAACTTTCCTGCAACGTATATTCGGCCAGCTGGGTCGCGTGGTCCGAAATACGCTCGTAGTTGTAAATCGTATCGAGGAAATAAATGCCTTCCTGCACGTTGTACGACTGCTCGCTCATCCGGTGCATGTACGACTGCCGCATCGTCTTTTCCATTTCGTCGACGCGGTTTTCATGCTTCTCGACTTTTTTGTACTGATCCAAATCGTGATTTTCCCGCATCTTCAACGCGTATTTCATCGTCTTGTAGGCGTGGGAGGAAATCGTGTTGATATCCTCGATCATCGTTTCGCTCATTTTATGCTCCAGCATTTGCTTCGAGCCGTTGAGAATGTGCATGCAGTAATCCGAAATGCGCTCGATGTTGTTGATGGCCAAAATCGAGTGCTGCAGTTCCAGCTTGTCGGCTGGCGGCAGCGTCGCGATGTCGACCTTTTCCAAATACGAGGTCAGCTCTTCCTGAAACCGGTTGATCTTGCGCTCGTTTTCCTCCATCTTTTCGAAATGGTCGTGCGAAACGAGCACGTCGCGGGAATAGGAAATGTTGCTTAGGGCCAGCGCGCCCATCCGGATGATTTCCTGCCGGACGACATCGAAGGCGATCCCCGCGTTTTGGAGCAAACGCTTATCCAAGTGCACGAATTCTTTTTCCTTGATTTCCTCGTGCTCGGGAATCATTTTTTGCGCCAGCTTCACCAGCCAGTTGGCGAACGGAAACAACAAGATCGTCGTCGCGATGTTGAAGCCGGAATGGAACAAAGCCAGCGAGGTGCCGGTCACGGTGGATTGCGCCACAAGCGGATTGAGCGCGAAGAAAATCCAAATGACCGAACCAATCAAGATCGAGCCAATGATGTTAAAGAGCAAGTGCAGCATGGCCGCCCGCTGGGCGTTGCGATGGGCGCCAATACACGACAGCAGCGCCGTCACGCACGTTCCAATGTTTTGTCCCAGGGCGATAAAGGCCGCCGCGCTCCAGTTCACGACGCCGTTGAACGCGAGCGTCTGCAAAATTCCCATCGAGGCGGAGGATGACTGAATCACCGCCGTCACGACCGCGCCGACAAGCAAACCGAAAATCGGATTGGAGCCGATGACGGTAAAGGCCTGGTAGAAGATCGGCTCGTCGCTGTAAGGCTTGATCGCGCCGGACATGGCGTTCAAACCAATGAACAAAATACCGAATCCGACAAGGATGCTCGACGTTTGCTTCATCCGCTCGGTTTTGGCAAACAGCAGGATGACCGTTCCGATAATGAGCAAAATCGGCGCGAAGAAATCCGGTTTAAAAAACGATCCCCATTCCGACATGGAAACGAGCCAGCCGGTCATCGTCGTTCCGATGTTGGCTCCCATGATAATTCCAATGGCCTGGCTTAGGTCCATCAGCCGGGCATTGACAAACCCGACAACCATGACGGTCGTTGCCGAGGACGACTGGATAATGGCCGTGATCAAGGCGCCGACCAGCACCCCGACGACGCGGTTGTTGGTCAGCATCGCCAGTAGTTTTCTTGTTTTCGCGCCGGCGGATTTTTGCAATCCATCCGCCATCAGCTGCATACCGTAAATAAACATTCCAAGACCGCCCCCGAACGCAAGGACGCTTTTTAAAATTTCAAGATTCATGAAAAATTTCCTTTCTCTTTCGAATTTAGTTTACCACGTTCAACTTTTTCAAAAGTAAAGGAAACGTAAAGCTTTCCACCCGCTCTTTACATGGAATTAACATAGAAAGATCCGTTTTGGATCAAAGGTTTTGCAGTTTGTGCTTGATGGTTCGCAAACCGTTGTACAGCTTGTATTGGGACGGCTTGGCGACATACGTAAAATCGCCGACGAGCTCGGCCACGATGGCGTTGAAGCTGCGCTTGAATGTAAAGACGCCGTAGTCCTCGGCGCTCTCGTCGAAATCGCCGCTGATGCCGTAAAAATTATAGCGGTCGCATCCGTGTTCGATGGCCATTTGGATCATATGCCATTGGATCATGAACGAGCCGGCGAAGCGGTTCAAGTCTTTGTTGGATCCCGAAAACAAGTACAGCACCTCGAATGGTGTCACCATAAACGAGGCGGCCGCCAAGTACAACACCGTGCCATACGCGTCTTTGTATTGTTTGATTTCGGCCAGCTTTTTGTCGCATCCTTGAATGGCGTACTCGGCTTCTTTTTTGCGGTTGATCTTCTTTTGGGAATCGGGTGTCTTTTCCAAATCGCGCTCGGCTTTTTCGAGCGTCTTGACTTGCCGGGCGCGGTCTTTTTCGACATTGGCCCGATAAGAGTCCAAGTCGATATACGCCAGACACGCTTTGAAATCGTCCTGGAAATGGTCGGCGTACGCCTGGTATTTCGAGAGCTCCGGCGCTTCGAAATGCCGGATCTCCCCGGCCAAATCGACGAGTTCTTTCAAGATGTACAGCTCGTCGCGGCCCAGCTCCTTGACTTTGACGCCCATGCGCTCCGCGTTGCGAATGCTTTGGCGCGTGTTCGTGTGCATCGCCTTGAACACGTCTTCTTTTGTTTTCCCTTTCAAATCGAGAATCGACATCCAGCGCGGTTCGAAGTTGACGTCGTTGCCAACGCGAAATCCCTCATGGTGAAAGCCGGCCTGTTCGAACACCGCGATCAGATCGTCGCGCTTTTTTCCCTCGAGCACTTCCCCGTTTAAGTCATGCGGCTGGTAGTCCACGTACGGATCGACTTTCATGTACAAGCAATCGTGGGCGTTCAAATACGTTTTGAGTTCGTCTAAAAAAACGCGGACGAGATCCAGGTCGTCGTAGTCGATCAAAAAGCCGCGCAGCGACATGTACAGGCGCAGCTTGCCAAACACCGGCAGCGAGACGAGGACGCACGCGGCCGCCAGACTGCCGTCCTCGTTTTCCAATCCGACAAACGTCTTGTCCCAGCTTGGTGTGTTGTCTTCGCGCAGCTCGGCCATTTCGACGGACTGCCAGAAGTTTTTTTCTTTATATTGATCCCGAAAACCGGTGTATCGTTGTTGTGTGATTTCTCTAAATAGCATGAAATTCCTCCATCCGCCTGATTATAGCACACAGGGAATGTTCATGCACTCGAAGAAGCCATTTCCACCTGTTTTCCCGCCTTCTGTCCAATCGTTGAGCGCTTTCGTGCTGGCGTCGCCGTTTTCATTGAGGGCGATCAGCGATCCATCCTCCAGGGTGAGCACAATGTACGTGTTTTGCTGCCAGTAGATGTACACAAGGCACGGACCAACCCCTTCGATTTCACCTTTTCCGGCCGCGTATTGTTCGGTGCTGATGCCATCCGCACCGGCGCCAAGCGTTTTCATCATCATGGAGCGCGGCTCGCTCTGCCCTTTCGTGAGCGGGCCTTTCAGCGTCGTGCCATCGTAAAGCGACACGGGCGAGGTTACGAGGTCGACTTGGCGGATGGAGTCGAGCGGGATCACGGTATTCAAATTGAATTTAACCGCCTTGCATTCGATTTCCTTGTCAGTTACGCGAATTTGCACCGAGGGCTTCAAGGAGTAAAACAAAATGACAAATACGATCAAACCTAGACCGATGCCGAAAATCGCAATGACAAACTTATAATTTTTTCTCATTCGCTTTCCTTTCCTGAGTGGCTTCTTTTTTATTATTATACATAATTTTCAGCAAACGCAAAAAAGACTTGCCGAAGCAAGTCTTTCCTTTGATTCTTATTTCTTTTCGATGATAGATTCGTTCCAATGCTCGTTTGGTTTCACGTCGAGCAATTCGCAAACGGTTGCCGCGATGTTGGACAATCCCAGGTTGTCATCCTGTTTGCATACGACGTCGGCGCCGTATACGATGAATGGCACTCTGTTGAGCGTGTGGCTCGTCTTGGCTTTGTGCACTTTTTCATCCGCTTTCGGCTTGTCGTACATTTCGTCGGCGTTGCCGTGGTCGGCGGTGATGAGCAGGATGCCGTTTACTTTGTCAACGGCTTTCATCACGCGGCCGAGCGCAAGGTCGACGGCTTCGACACCGATGATCGTCGCTTCCAAATTGCCTGTATGGCCGACCATGTCGCCGTTTGGATAGTTCGTGCGCAGGAACTGGTACTCGCCCGACTCGATGGCCTGAATGAGTTGGTCGGTAATTTCCGCCGATTTCATCCAAGGACGCTGTTCGAATGGAATGACATCCGACTGGATTTCCACGTACGTTTCCAAATTGTCATCGAATTTCTCCGAACGGTTTCCGTTCCAGAAGTACGTCACGTGACCGAATTTCTGCGTTTCGGAAATGGCGTATTCGTTGATGCCTTCCTTGACGAGCTGCTCGGTCAGCGTGTAGCGGATCTTTGGCGGCTCGGTCAAATATTTCTTTGGAATGTTGAGGTCGGCGTCGTATTGGAGCATGCCGGCGAATTTCACATCCGGTTTGTTGCCGCGGTCGAACTTGTCGAATTCTTCCCCTTCGTCGAACGCCTTGCAGATTTCCTGCGCCCGGTCTCCGCGGAAGTTGAACAGAATGACGCTGTCGCCGTCTTCGATCGTTCCAACCGGTTTTCCGTCTTTGGCGATGACGAATCCTGGCAGATCCTGGTCGACAACGCCGCTTTCGTTGCGGTATGTCTCGATAGCTTCAGTCGCCGAAGCGAACTGACGTCCTTTACCGTGCACGTGGATGTTCCATCCTTCCTCGACCATCGGCCAGTTGGCTTCGTAGCGGTCCATCGTGATTTGCATACGGCCGCCGCCGCTGGCGATGCGCGCGTCGAACGAGTCGTCGTTCAAATCGTTCATGAAGTTTTCGATTTCATCCACATACTGTAAAGCGGATGTTTCCGGCACGTCGCGTCCATCGAGCAGCACGTGTACGCGGACTTTTTTCACGCCTTCTTCTTTCGCTTGTTTAATGAGCGCTTCCAAATGTTTGATGTGGGAGTGCACGTTTCCATCCGACAACAAGCCGATGAAATGCATCGTATGATCTTTCGCGCCTTCAACGAGCTCTTTCCATGTCGCCGAGTTGAACAGCTCTTTCGAGTCGATGTTCTCGTTGACGAGTTTGGCGCCCTGCGAGTAAATTTGTCCGCAGCCGATCGCGTTGTGACCTACTTCGGAGTTTCCCATATCGCCATCTGTCGGAAGCCCTACGGCGAGTCCGTGCGCTCTCAATTCCGTATGCGGGCATTCGTTCCACAGTTTGTCCAAATGAGGTTTGTATGCCATCTTTACGGCGTTTCCAAGCTCTTTGTCGCTAATGCCGACACCGTCCATGACAACAAGGACCACAGGTCTTTTTTCCATGTTTATTCCTCCTAATTTAATTCATAAAAAGTTTACCACTTAAAGGAGTTCGATTCAATTAACCATGTGAAAAAATGAACAATACGATAGGAGGATAGAATGTTTTTCATTAACCAATTATAAAGGACCGCCGTCAAGCGGTCGCTTTGTCTTATTCTAAAATTTTGATTTCTTCGATGTCGTCATCGAACAGGTTGTATAAGTTTCCGTCATCCGCATCAATAATCAAACTTTCTTTGTTGCTTTCATCATTATCTTCCGGATAACAGTATTGACAAACAGTACCGGTCATTTCAAGACCTTTTTTTGTTCGAATCCAAAGTTTATTTCTGACAAAGTATTTTTTAAGATCCATGCTTTGATTCTTCTCTCTTGGGATTGCTCAAAAGCGGCATCCTCCACGCTTATGAAACCCATAGCTTCAGTTTATGTTCAACCACTTTTAAATGAAGAACTCCTGTCAAGCGGTCACTTTGTCTTCATCTAGATTTTCAATTTCGTCAATATCATCTTCGCAAAGGTCATAGCAATTTCCATCCGGTGCATCAATCAGCAAGCTTTCCTTGCCGATGTCCTCATTATCTTCCGGATAGCAATACTGCCATAGCGTACCAATGATTACCCGCCCGCTTTTCGTACGAATCCGGATTTTTCCGGGCTTACAATATTGTTTCAAATTCATCCGTCATCCTCCTTTGACCACACTGGCACGAAATGATTCGTCAGTTTCATTATTTCCTGCAAATTGAAAGAAGCCTTATAAAAGAATCCCGATCATTCAGGATGCTCGTCAATGAAAGTCTTCATCATTTTAGCAATTTGTTCCGCCTGACTGACACCAGCACGTTCACACGCCTCTTTGAATTGAACGGTTAATTCTCTTTTCAGCTTATAGCTTTTCGAAATCAATCCGTTCTTTTCCTGATAGCGTTTTGTAGCTCTCGTCTGACTATTTGACATCGTGTTTCCTCCTATCCTTCTCGATTGCCATACCCAGTTTCACAAGGCCGACCGCGCCTCCTCCATACCCAATCGTTTTTAAAATAAAGCGCATTTCAGCTTTCCTTTCTATTTCGTTTCCAGATATTTATAGTGTACCATTGCACACACTTTGATTGGAGATCAAAAAAAGACAGAACCATCATGATCCTGTCTTTGATTGTATTGATTATTCCTGCTCAAGCGCGAGCGTGCGAGTCGTCAGATCGCATACTTCCGCCGGTCCGTAGTACTGGATCGCACCCGGATATACGTAGCATGTTTCTTCCGCCCACTGGTCGCGGTTGGCTTCGAAGAATTTGAATGGTTTGCCATCAAGCTCGACAAGCGCCTTTTTAATAACCGGCTTGTCCTCGCCATGACGACGCTCGATGTTCATCATCTTCGTGATCGGCATACCGCCGGCTACCCATTCGCTGGCTGGATTGGAAAGGTTGGAAATTTTCGACAAATATCCCGTGTATCCATACTGGATGAGCATGAACGCGTTGTAGCCTAACGAGTAGCAGTAGTCCGCGTCAAAGTTCGACGGGAACGCGCAACGTCCTTCGTACCCGAAGAAGTGGTGCAGCGGGTTGAATTTGCCCGTGTACGTGCCAGCCGCTTTTCTTTGCGCCAGTTTGTCCGCTACAAGCGCGGAGAACAGTTTTTCCGATTCGATAAGCGAAACCTGCACGTTTCCGTGTGGGTCGCGCTCGAGGAACAGCTGCTGCTGGATTCCCTGCGGCAAAATGTCGAACACTTCGAACGACTCTTTCGTCAAACCGTTTTTGATGAACTCGTATTTTTCAGCCCATGTCGGCAGCGCGTTGAACGCGTCCGCTTTCGCGCCGGCCAGCAGTTCGTTGATCTCGGCGATCAGCGCGGAGAACTCAGGAACGAATTCCACAACGCCTTCCGGAATGATGGCCACACCAAAGTTCATGCCTTTGGCGGCGCGTTTTTCAACAGAGTCGGCGATGTAGTCGGCAATTTGGGACAGCGACATTTTCTTTGCCGCCACTTCTTCGGAAATGAGGCAGATGTTTGGCTGGGTTTCCAGCGCGCACTCCAAAGCGACGTGGGAAGCGGAACGTCCCATGACCTTGATGAAGTGCCAGTATTTCTTCGCGGAGTTGGCGTCACGCTCGATGTTGCCAATGACTTCGCTGTATGTTTTCGTCGCGGTATCGAAACCGAACGAGATCTCGATATCCTCGTTTTTCAAGTCGCCGTCGATCGTTTTCGGGCAGCCGATGACTTGAACACCCGTGTTGTTGGCGGCAAAATACTCGGCCAATACGGCAGCATTCGTATTGGAGTCGTCACCGCCAATAATCACGATTGCGGTAATTCCGTGTTTTTTGCAGACGTCGGCCGCGATCGCGAACTGTTCCTGCGTTTCCAGTTTCGTTCTTCCCGAACCGATAATATCAAAACCGCCCGTGTTGCGGTACTCGTCGATGTATTTGTCGTCGAATACGAGGTAGTCGTCGTCGATCAACCCGCTTGGCCCGTTTTTAAAGCCAAACAGCTCGTTGTCCGGGTTCGTCGCTTTCAACGCGTCGTACAAACCGCAGATGACGTTATGGCCGCCCGGGGCCTGCCCACCGGAAAGAATGACACCCACCACTTGTTTTTTTGGTGCTGACGTGTTCTCTCCTCTCTCAAATGTGATTTCTTTTTTCCCATAGGTATTCGGGAACAGCGCTTTAATGGCTTCCTGATCCGCAACGCTTTGCGTTTCCTCTCCTTCTTTGACGCAGATTTCCGAAATTCCGTTTCGCAGCATGCCTGGCAGCTTTGGCGAATATTCGTATCTGGCCTTTTGTAACGGTGAAATTTTCATATTACCTCTCCTTTTTTCAGTTTAAATTATAGAATAGGCGTTCCGAAAAGTAAATGGAATGTGTGGGCATTTCCCGATTTGAAAGAGCTTATTTTTTTCGAAAAACAGCCATTCGCAAAAAAAACGCCAGAACGTGTCCGGCGTTTTCCTTACGCTTCGTTTTCGCGGCTGGCGAACCGGGAAAGAAACTGTTTCGTCCGTTCCTGCTGCGGATCGTTAAAGATCTGCTCCGGCGTGCCCTGCTCGGCGATGACGCCCCGGTCCATGAAAATGACCCGGTCGCTTACCTCTTTGGCAAACTGCATCTCGTGCGTGACGATGACCATCGTCAGCCCTTGCTTGGCCAGCTGCTGCATGACTTCCAGCACGTCCCCGACCATTTCCGGGTCAAGCGCGCTGGTCGGCTCGTCGAAAAGCAGCACTTCCGGATCCATGCAAAGCGCGCGCGCGATGGCGACACGCTGCTTTTGCCCGCCCGAAAGACGGGTGGAATCCGAATTGGCGAACGCCTCCATGCCCACTTGTTTCAGACGCTCCATCGCGATTTTCTTCGCCTCGTCTTTGGAGCGTTTGAGCACTTTCGTCTGCCCGATCATGCAGTTCTCGATAACGTTCAAGTTGTTGAATAAATTAAACGACTGGAAAACCATGAGCACCTTCGAGCGGTAGTCGCCTTTATCCATGCTCGAATCCAAAATGTTTTGTTTTTTGTATTTGATTTCGCCGCCATCCGGGATCTCGAGCAAGTTGATGCAGCGCAGCAGCGTGCTCTTTCCCGAACCCGAAGAACCGATGATTGTCACGACTTCGCCTTTTTCGACATTGAAGTCCACATCGTGGAGCACCTGCAAGTCGCCAAAATGCTTTTGAAGATGCTCGATATCAATGATATGTTCCATAGGCTTCCTCCTTTACGCGCAATGATCCTTGATCGTCACGGTGTTCGTCTTGTTGATGCGCCGCTCCGCCGCGTTCAGCAGCCACGTCGCCAGCGTCGTCAAGATCAAATACAAAATGGCGGTCACGAAATAAATTTCAATATAGCGGTACTGCGTCCCGGCTACGCTCGTGGCCTGGAAATACAATTCCGTCACGGCGATCGCGTTGAGCATACAGGAGTCCTTGATGTTGACAATTAGCTGGTTGCCAATCGACGGGAACGTGTTTTTGATCGCCTGCGGCAAAACGATGTGCATCATCGTCTGGAAGTTGCTCATGCCAAGCGACTTGGCCGCCTCGACCTGGCCGCGGTCGATCGACTGGATTCCCGAACGGACGATTTCCGCCATGTACGCGCCCGTGTTAATCGAAATGATGATCATGCCCGCGGTAATCGGCTCCCAATGGAAAACCGGCCGGAGCAAATAGTAAATAAACAAAGCCTGCACCATCATCGGCGTTCCGCGGAACACCCAGATGTAAAAACTGGCGATCGCCTGGAAAAATTTGATAATTCCCTTTTTGACCGGATTGTCGAGCGGATCGTCCGGAAGACCCCGGATGGCGCCGACGATCAATCCAATCACCAAGCCGCCCAGCGTGCCGACGATGGCAAACGAAATCGTGACCTTGATTCCGTACCAGAACATCGGCCAGTTGGCCTGGAGCATTCGCCAGCAATACGCAAAATCAAGCGACATTCCTATTCACCCGCCGGCGCCGTTTCAACGGCGGTCGCCATGTACGTGTTGCGCTGGTCTTGCGAGATCTTGTCCAGCGCGCTTTGCACGGACTTGAACAATTCGCTGTCCCGGGAATCGTTTTTCATTCCAATCGAAACCGTCGTGTCGACGTCGAATCCTTTGCCGTCCTCGAATTTCACGATCGCCAAATCCGGGTTGGACGCCACGATGCCTTCCGCTACCGGCATTTCGGCCGTGATCGCGTCCGCGTCGTTGTGCTGAAGCGCCACGACAAGCTCCGGATACGTCGCTCTAGGCGTCACGTGCTCCACGCCTTCGATCTGGTCGATCACGTCGTCGTAGTTCGTATTTTTTTGGCCAATGACTTTTTTACCGGAAAAGTCCTGAATCGACATGAAGCCTTCTTCCTCGCCGCCTTTGCGCACGATCATGACCATGCCTTCGCTCTCGTAATATGGCGTCGTGAAGTCCAGACCTTCCTCGCGCTCCTCGTTGGCTGTCATACCCGCGATGATCGCGTCGATTTCTCCGGAAGCGACTGCCGGCTGCAAGCCGTCCCAAGCCACTTTTTTCACGACAAGCTCCTTGCCTATCTCGTCGGCGATTTCTTTGGCCATCATGATATCGTATCCGTCGCAATAGCCCATGCCGCCGCCAAGGTCTACGCTTGTTTCTGTTTGTTCCGATGTCTGCCAGTTGAATGGCGCGTAGCCGCATTCCATTCCAACGGTGAATGTGTTGTCGTCCTGCGCGGCCTCGCTGGACCCGCATCCCGTCAATGCCATCAGCATCGCAGCGCCGACGCATACCAATGATTTTTTCATAAGTTATTTCTCCTCCCGTCCAGATAAAGAAAAAAGCTATATGTTATCGAACATATAGCACGTACTTCTACGCTTTTCGATAACGCCTCTTCGAGTGAAGGAGTGCATCAAGTATTCCCTGATACCCCAAGAGCCGGATTGCCGCCCGCCTCTTTCGGCGATGGTTGCCTTTCCACGGTTTCTTCGCATGCCTGCTCCGCCGTCTACTGATCTGCACCGCTACCTTTATCTTTATCCAATCTTTTTAATAAGGTCATTATAGGGGGGCGGGCGAAGGATGTCAACGGCTTCCACCCCGATTTCTTTCGTTTATGGCCAAAGGAGATGAAAGAGCCGAATCAAAAGCGCGTTTTCGTCGAACACCATCGGAATTTGCGGAAACACGACGACCATCCGAACGATGTAGTACAACAGCATCGCCGCCGCCCAGCCCGCCCAAAGCCAAGTCAAAACGTTCTTTTGTCTCGCCAGCGCGATCGAGACGACCGCGACCAGCAGCGTGGGAATGACCATCGCGTGGTAAAACAACGACGCTTTCACGTTCCCTCGTGCCAAAAACACCAAAGCGGTCGTGAAATTGCATCCAGGACACGGAATACCGGTCACGGTTTGAATCGGACAATGATACCCGAATACAAAAAGCAGGCACAACGCCAGCAGCGCCATACCTGTTCTTTTCAAAAACTTATTCGCCATACCGAACGAACGTGTTGATCGAGTTTTGCAAAATGGCCATCGAAACGATTTCCGCGAAAATCGCCAAAATCGCCAGCAACGTGGAGTCGTCGCCCAGACGAACTTTGGAATCCAAGTTGTACATCGCCTTGCCCGCCTGATAAAAGAAATAAATCTCGTACAGTCCGCATGTCACGATCGACAGCAAAACGACCAAAATCGGATCCGTCATTTGCGGCTTTCCTTGCGCGGCGCTCAGCTCGTTGACGTCCTTCGCCAGCAAATACAGCCAGACAAGTCCGTAAATTCCGCACGTCACGATCGTCAAGATCACATCCAGCGCGATGCTGCGCTCCTGAACCGGGGAGGCGTAAAATGTCCGCTGGGCTTGCGGATTCGCGTTGCCGCTCATTGGATCGCGCGCTTCCGTTTCCGCCTTCAAATAACGAGCCAGTTCGGAATGCTTCAAAAGAACCCAGTCCTCCATGCCGTTTTTCCAAACGTACGTCGTGCCTTTGATCACGCCCTGGTCGATGAAGGCCTTCATTTCCATTTCCGTAAACGGCCCCGTCGACGCGTTGTTGGCCACGTAGTACCATTGCGCCTCCTGCGGTTTCGCTTCTTCCTCCTTCGGCTCTTCCAGCGTCGTTTCCTCCACTTCCACAACGACCGGCTCCTCTTGCGTTTCGGTTTCGGCCGGTCCGCTTATCACATCTTCGTCGTTCGAGCTTTCTTCCATTATTTCTTCCGTCAGCGCCGCTCCGCAATTCGAGCAGAACTTCGCATCCTCGCTATTTTCATAGCTGCATTGTTTACAAATCATTATTTTCCCTCCAGATCATGCGGTTTATGTTGTTAATTATAACCGTTCCAAGACAATGATGCAAATTATTCCTCTTTGTCCTCGTCCTGGTCCTTGCGGGTAAAGAACTTCACAACGAGCAGCAGGACGGCCGCCAGCGCCACGAAGCCAATCGTGATATAAAAGCCTTCGTTCGTTTTGGCCGACGTGTTCGTGCCTTGCAGCTTGGACGGCTTCTGGTTTGGCTGAAGCGAGTTTGGAATGATCTTTTTATAGTAAACGTTAATGATCGTGTCCTCTTTCAACCCGTCCCCTTTGGTTTCCCGGTCGGTTTTCACGTATTCATAGCCGTTGATCTCGATTTTGTCGAACTTCGAAACATCCCATTTCGCGTCTTCCTTCAAGCCGACGACCTGGTTGGAAGGATGGATCGACTCATCGTTTTCAATGTTTAAATAGTTGACCCGGACATAATACCGGCTGATTGGCTGCACCGAAACGACGATTTCGATCGGTTTGGCCAATGTCCCGCTAACTTCGCCTTGCACGGCGACGATTTTAAAATCTTTTGGCACGTTGGCTTCAATCAAATCCTGAAAATTGTAGTTCTCGCCTTCAGGCTGGCCATAAACGACGTATTCGTGCAAATCCTCGTCAGTTTGCGAGTCGATATAGCGCACCGTGACGTCGAACTTTTTGACTTCCGCCGGCTTTTGCTGGACATCCCCCGCGTCGTCTTTTTCATCCACGGCCGGTTGCTTTTCGTCAGCCCCGGCAGTTTCGTCGCTGGTTTCTTCTTTTTTCGGCTCGCTCATGTCCGTCAGCGTTTCCGCCTCGTCTTTGACAAGCTTTGTTCCCTCAAAGACAGAATCGTCCTCTTTTTCAATCGTGCTTCCCTGGCTGACATAGGAGCCAAGCGTGACGTCTTTGACGTTCTTTAACACAAGCGTCGTGTTGTTCATGAAAAAGTCCACGTCGATAAAACCGTCGATTTGACCCGTGTTGCCGTTGAGCAGCATCGTCGAGTCGTCGATGGTCATCGGCGAAAAAATCGAAAGGCCGATTCCCGCGTTTTCAAGGCTGGACACATTGGATTTCTTTTTCAACGTCCACGTTCCGCCCGCGATGCCGTTTTGATTGTTTTGAACGAGCACCTTGGAGTTTTGCAGTTCGACCGGCGTCGCGTTGAGCTGCATCGCGTCTGCCTTGTTGTCCTTGATCGTCAATTTGGAATTGTTGACAAAGGACAAGGCGCCGCTGTCCTGGCTGTTGGCGTACACGCACGGCTGGTCGGCTTCCATGCCGGTCATGTCGATGGTCGTGTTGTCAAACTGCACTTTGGCTTCCGTCACATTGAAAGCGGGCTGCTTGAGATGGTCCTGAATGTCGAAATGGCAATCCAGAAACGTCGCCTCCCCCATGTAGGCGGAAAGGTAGCGCCCCTCGTAGTGACTGGCGGAAAAGGTGCACTTTTTAAATACGATGTTCTCCCCTTGCAAAAACAAGTTGGAGTCGGTTATCGAATCCATCGTCTGGCTTCCTTGCGTTTTGAAATCGCAGTGGTCGAAAACGACATTGTCCCCGACAAACAGCTTAAAATACTCTTTCAGGTTTCTTGTCTTGTCATCGCCGTCGGATAGTGTTTTTCCGGACAATTCAAACGTACAGTCGGAAATCGTGACAATGGAGTCGTCTGTGCTTTCAAAGCGCAGCGCCTTGCCTTCCTCGAGCTTGAACGTCTTGTTCGCCGTGTTTTTGGAAATCGTCTCGATTTGCATTTCGGGCGTCTGCCCGCTTTCTTCAACCGGTTCTTTTTCCTTGTCGTCCTGATTATTTGTTTCGGCTTCCTTGGCCGGCGCCGGCTTTTCCTCCCTGGCCAGAAGCGGGACCGGACCTTCGGACAGCATCGCGGCCGCGATCATAAATGGTATGAGTTTTTTTTGCATAAACATGCCCCCTTTATTATTGGTTTCATTATAGCATCTCCGTCCGCTTTTCGTTTTCCCACGCCCGCAAAACCACTGGACAAACAAGAAAAACAGCACAGATTGCGTGCTGTTTCGAATCTTTGGTTTATTTTTTCTTCACGACGACATCCTCTTGCGTTTTAAAGATCGAATGGGCCGGGATTTGTCCGCGAACCCGGGAAAGAGGATAAATGTTCGTGTCCCGTCCAATGACGGTTCCCGGATTGAGGACGCTGTTGCATCCCACCTCCACATGGTCGCCCAGCATCGCGCCAAACTTTTTCAAGCCGGTCTCGATCGTTTCGCATCCGTTTTTCACAACGACAAGCGTCTTGTCGGATTTGACGTTGGACGTGATCGACCCGGCGCCCATATGGGAGAAGTAGCCAAGAATGCTGTCGCCGACATAATTGTAATGCGGCGTCTGCACGTGGTCGAACAAGATCACGTTTTTCAGCTCGACCGAGTTGCCCACGACGCAATGCGCACCCACCAGCGCGCTGCCGCGCACAAACGCCCCGTGCCGCACTTCCGTGTCGGGTCCGATGATGCAAGGCGCGCCTAAATAGGCGGTCGGCGCGATGACGGCGCTTGGATGCACCCACACGTGCGGCGCGATTTCCTCGTAATCGCTCAGCGAAGGACCCAAAGTCAAAATCAGCTCCTTGATTCCTTTCAGCGCTTCCCACGGGTAAGTAAACTGCTCTAAATACGCTTTGGCCAGCGTATGGTTCAAATCATATAAATCCTGAATCGTGTACATAGTGCTTAATCTCCTTCCTCCAACGCCATCAGCGAACGGACAAACATTCCGTTGGCTTCGTCAAACTCCGTTTCCGCTTCCTTGCAGACCAGGATTTGCGAAGTATGCATCGTTTTCATCTTTTCCAGATCCTGCAGCAAATGGCTTTTCTTTTCCTCCAGTTCGAGGATCTTGCCGTCGACGTCGTGAATTTCGTGCTCGATTTTCTCCGACTCGCGCACGTAGTGCTTTTTCGTGTTCGTCTCCTGCTTGAGAATCGTCTCGGCGCTCTTCATCAAATCCATTTTGCGGGCCACATTGACCGTGCGCGTCAACGCCTCGCGGGCAGCCATGATGCGTCCGGCATCCATCAAGCCGGCCATCGTCACGTCGTCACGGGAGCCGCGTTCGGAAATTTGCGGCAGCAAGTGGCTCAAATACGTTTCCAGATCGGCGCCTTCCAGTTCGCAAAGCTCCAGGCACAATTCGGCGTAAAACGCCGACAAGTGGATCGTGTCGTAAAACGAGCGTTCCACGCCGTCGCTTGCCAGAAACAACGCCATCGGATCGTTTTCGCGCCGGTCGATAAACACGTAGCGCATCCGTTTGGCCGCGTCCTTGTCGCAAAGCGACGTCGTTAAATTGCGAATGCACAAATCGTCTTCCGGCATCGGGTCATCCAGCGAGCCGTCCTCGTTGAAGACGGCGCAAGTTCCGTCCCCCTGCTGGACGATCAAAATATACTCGGGCGTCATCAAGGCGGCCAGCAGCGTCGAGCCGTAAATGTTTGTCAAATACATGCCTTTTTGGTAAATCGAGGAAAGCGTCTGCGCGCGCTCGTATTCGTCGTCCTGGATCGGATACGCCTTGATGTCCGCGTAGACATACTGGTTCCAGTGGTCGACGATATCCTGAATCAAAGAACGAACGAGCTCGTCGCGTTCCTTTTCTTGTTCCAAATACGAATAAAGATCATATCGCTTAATCGTCTGGGCGAACAATTCCAGATTTTTCACAGCCACGTCCACCGCCAGCCGCGAGCCGATCTCGCTGCGGAAACATTCCCGGGCTCCATGACCGTCCGCGACCGCCACGATTTGATAGTCGTCGTGCTCCAGCGTCAAGACCGAGTCCTCGTTGGACAATCCGTCTTGGACATGCTTGCTTCCGGTGGCGCTGTTTGAAAAAAGAGTGTGCTTACTCACTATGTTCATCCTTTCTAACATTTATTTTCATCATTTTCAGAAAAAACATTTCATTTCATCCATTATACCTACAGTTTTTCGTTTTTGCACCACAAACCGCACTTTCCGCGTGAAAAACCGCGTTTATTTTTTTGTTAGACTCCGCTTATTTATAATGTTGCGCCGAAATTTTTAATCCGATACACTGAATTCGGAAGCGCTTCCTGACAAGGAGAACACAAATGAATCACATAAACTTTTACGACGACCCGTTTCAGGCCGGCTGCCGGTGGGGCCGATCGCTGCGCCGGCAAGGCGTCTGTCTCGCCCGGCCTTACGCCGCGCTTTTGACAGAGGAAAGAAAAGCGTTTGCCAGGCTTTGCCTGCCCCATTACGAACGGTACGCGCCCGCGTTGCTCAAAGAAATGAAAGGCATCGCCCAAGGCAACCAAATCGACTTTTTCGATTTATTCACGTTTGTGAGCACGATGTATTGCTTCACCTTCCAGCCACGATGCACGTGTATCGCCTGGCGAAAGCAAAACCGGGCCTGGCTCGGGCGCAACAGCGACTTTTTTTCCTCGCTGTCGCCATGGTATGCCCACTGCGCGATCCGCTATCCCCACTCGCTTGCTTTTCAAGGCAACACGACGGCTTTTGTCGAAATGGAAGACGGCATGAACGAGGCCGGTCTGGCGGTCGGCCTGACCATGGTGTACCCGACCATCGTCGCTCCCGGCTTGAACGCGGGCGTTCTCGTCCGCTGCCTTTTAGAGCGATGCGCCACTATAGAGGAAGCCCTTCGTTTTTTAACTACGGTTCCGATTGCCAGCCAGCAAACGATCATGATGGCTGACCAGACAGGTCGAATCGTGCTCGTTGAAGCGAACCGCCAGCGCGTCCAACGGGTTGAATCGACCGGTTTTCTCGTCGCGACCAACGCGTTTTGCCATCCGGACATGCAAAAATTCAACGCCCCGTTTCCAGTGGATGACTGGCAAGCCGGCTTGCGCCGTCAAACCGCGACAAAAGCCATGGAAGCCGGAAAACCCGTCGAGGAAATTCTCGCCGGCCGCCATGGTTTTATGAACCCGCGCGACGTGGACAAGGACACCGACACGGTGTGGTCCGTCGTGTACGATTGCGCCACCCGAACGACGCGGCGCTGCGAAGGTAGTCCGGCCCGACAGCCGTTTTTCACGGACAAGTCCCTTCCCCGCTAAATTTTAATCGACCCGCTCTGCCGGGTCGTTTTTTCGCCTTGGCCGGCTTAAAACGATCGTTTCCTTGAAAGTCGTCTTGGATTCTTCGATGGTTAAGGCGCCCCCTTGCGTTTCAATCATTTGGCGAACGCTTGCCAGTCCGATTCCGTGGTGTTCAGCCTGCCCGCTTTTTCGTTTTCGATTCACGGCGACCCAGCGTAATTCTTTTTCGATCGTGAAATGGATTTGGATGGGATGGCGCGGATCCGCGTATTTTTCCAAATTGGAAAACACATTGTCCGCGATGCGTTCGAACAACGTCCAGTCCAACGTCCACGATCCAACGCTCGTTTTCATTTCGCTTGTGATAATAAAGCCCTTGCTTTGCAGTCTTTCTATTCTTTCCTTAAGCGCCTGGACGATGTCGGACGCCAAAACCGGCTTTCGTCGCACCGATACGCTCTTGTCTTGAACGAGCGCGGTTTCAAACATGCGATCCGACAACACGCGGATGTGGTCGACTTTTTGGTTGGCCAGCGCGATGTAGCGCGCTCGCGCCGACTCGTCTTGAAAACGATCCAGCTCCAAAATTTCCAAATAGCCTTTCAAAACGGTGAGCGGCGTGCGCAAATCGTGAGACAAGCCCGTAATGAGCGCCTGATTGGCGGCCCGCGCTTCTTGTTCCACTTTTGTTTTTTCCAAATACGACTGACGCATCGACTCCAAGTCGTTTCCAAGCTGATTCAGCTCGTCGCCGTCTTTTTTCTCGATTGCGTATTTCCAGTCCCCCAGCGCAAACGCCTGAACGCGGAATTGCAACGCGCCAATCCGCCCAATTTGCGCGTCCATGTACTCTTTTAGCCAAAACAAGACGAGCAGTCCCGCATAGCCAAACGCGAAAGCCGTATACACCGGGACGAGCCAGTAAAAAGGATACGCCGACAAAACGAGCAAATTCTCTCCTTTCTTTGTGGACAAATAGTGAGAGGCGTACAGTGGCTCAAGGGCGTCCACACCGGCCAGCGCCTGCGAGTCGGGCCGGACCACTTCTCCCAAAAACACGCCGTCCCGCTCATATAAAAACGCTTGTGACGTGGATGGCAAATGAAGCCGGATGGCTTTTTTGATGTCCTTTTCCTTTGAAAGAAACTGTATGTCCTTTTCGATTTGATCGAGCCGCGTTCGCAAGTCTTTCCGCAAGTCGACAGCATACGACACCGCCCGGGCCAAAACCGTGCGCTGTGAAAACAAAAGCCCGAAAACGAGCGCGAACGAGACGATCGCGCCGCCAAACACACCGAGCAGCTGCCTTGGCATCGCCTTCCATGAAGCGAAAAACAGTGTTCTTTTGAACGGTTCCACCGGGATTTTCGCGCTCCACCGCCACACCAGGATCCCCGCTCCAGCCGCCGCCACAAGACAAAACGTTTCATAGCCGCGAAAAAACGAATACAACACGGGATACAGCTCGACAAGAAACCCATCCCCCTCGATTCGCGTCGCGTAGGCATTCTTGTAGCCTGAGTCCGGCATCCCATGAAACGTCATGATCGAACCCGTCTCGTACCCCGGCCCGTCGTCCACGACAAGCTGACTGAAAAAAGAATCGCCCCATTTTGCGTTGATCGCAAGACCGATCTTTTCCACCGGATCCTTGTTGGCGAGCCCTTCCGTCACGATCGTTTGAATCGACTCGATTTGGCTTTTTGAACACGCGACGCCGATCCAGCCCTGATCCACGGCCAATTCGAGCGCGAACGGATACAGCCAAAACAGCCCGATGGCGCAAAGCCAGAACACGAGTCCCGCCACATACAGTCGCAACGCTTTACTCTTCACAATAGTAGCCTCTTCCCCACAACGTCTTAACGAGTTGCGGATTTTTTGGATCGTCCTCGATTTTCCGGCGCAAATTGCGCATATGCACCATCACCGTGTTTTGCACGCCATAGTACGCCTCCTCGTGCCACACCCCTTCGTAAATTTGCGAAAGGGCCAGCACCTGGTTTTTGTGGCGGACGAGAAACACGAGAATCTCGTACTCCAGATCCGTCAGCTCGATTCTCTCCGCTCCTTTGTGGACCGAACGCCGCTTTTCGTCGATGACCAAATCGTGATAGTGGATCAGTTCGTTTTTTGGAACGCTTGCGTACTCGTGGGCGCGTCGCAGCAGCGCCATGACGCGCATGCGCAGCTCGGCATAGGAAAACGGCTTGACTAAATAGTCGTCCCCTCCGCTCGAAAACCCCATCACCTTGTCGTTTTCCTGTCCTCTGGCCGTCAAAAACAACACGGGCGCTTGCGATTGCTCGCGGATTTTCCGGCAAAGCTGGTAGCCGTCCATTTTCGGCATTCTCACATCAAGAATGAATAAATCGACCGCTTCGCCAAGGTGCCCGAGCGCCTCCTGCGCCGAATGGCACGGAACAATCGAATAGCCTTCTCCTTCCATCAAAACCTGGATCACGTGGACGATTTCCGGCTCGTCGTCCACAACCATGATCGTATACGCCATATCCCGCCCCCCTTTCTCTTCCTATACCTTATCAAAAAACCACGCCTCGTTTTCTTAATTTCTCTTAAGAATTTTTTTTGATTTCTTTTTTTTCCCTTTCGGTCTTTCTTTTTCTTGTTTTGGTACGATACCGTCAGGAAAGAAAGGTGATTTTGATGACGCGAAACCGAACCATCGCCTGCGTTCTTTGTTTGTTTTTAAGCCCCGTCGTCTTGTTTTTGGCGGCCCCGCCCGCCGTGTTTGGCAACGCTATCGACTGGTACAGCCAGCACGTCGTTTTAGGAGAAACGATTCGGGACACAATGCGCGCCAGCCGTTCGCTGTTTTGCGACTTTATCCCCCAGCTGTATGGCGGGGTGAACTTTTACGCCATCAGCTACTATGGCTATTTGCGACCTGACGTCCTGTTCGCGGCGCTCTTTTCTTCGCTCGAGTTCGCCTATATCCTCATCGCCTACGCCGTCTTTTTAATGGGCCTCGCCGCGGTAGCTTGCTTTTTCTTTTTAAAAGCCAACAAGTTCTCCTGGTGGATCTGCTTCGCGCTTTCGCTTGGTCTGCCGTGCACGACGCTGTTTTTTCAGTCGCACAGGCAAATCATGTTCGTGAATTTCATCCCGTTTCTTTTTTTCCTGCTTATCGGGGTCGATCGACTGCTCCAAACCGGAAAGAAGCGCCTTGTGATCGGAAGCGGGACGCTCCTCTTGTTCCACAGCTTTTATTTCGCGCCAGCCTGCTATTGGGTCGCCCTCGTGTACTACGCGATCAAAGGCGGATCGTTTCGCGCCAGCAAACCATTGTGGCTCAGCTTTTTGATCATCGTCCTTCTTGGCGCGCCGTTATGGTTGCCAACCGGCTTGTATTTGCTGGAAAACAAGCGTCCGGGCGCCGCCATAGACTGGCCTGCCTTGTTTGTGCCCGACTGGAAGCTAAGCGGCTTGTTGTACAACCGCTATGGCTGCGGTCAGCCGTTGCTCGCCTGGTTCGCCCTCGTGTATGCCTTGTTCGTGCCAAAAACGAGGCCCTTAGCGATTTGCCTGCTGACGGTTTTCCTGTTTCCCGTCTTCTGGTACGTGTTCAGCGGCTTTTTATACGCGCGCACAAAGGCGCTGCTGCCGCTGATGCCGTTTGTGATTGGATTGGAAGCGTTCTTTTTACAAAGCGTGTCCCATCGCGTTGGCGTTCGAAACCCATGGATCCTTGCCGGCTTTTTCCTGCCGGTCTTGACGATTCAAAACGGCGTTCTCTGGTGGGATATTCTCGCTTTAGGCGTCGCCCTTTGCCTGTTCGCGCGCAAAACCCGGTTCGTTTTCGCACTGCTGGCCGGTCCTCTGCTCGTGTGGAACGCGCAAAATCCGCCCGATTCGTACTTGAAAAAAATGCCAAGTTTGCCGGACTGGATTGGAAAAGTCCAAAACGAATCCATCGCCCTGGTCGATCAAAGCCAGCTGGTCAACGCGACGTTTGGTTTGCGCGCGAATCGTTCGAGCGGCTACGCCTCCATCTATCCAAAGCGCTACAACGAATACATCTTCGACTTGCTCAAAGTCAACATCCCCATCAACAACCGGACGGCGATTTTGGATTCGACCAATCCGTTTTACTTGTTTTCCCGCGGTATCCAATGGGTACAGGCCGACACGTGTCCGCCCGGCTTCGAGACGGTCGCGCCTTCCCTTTACCGCGCCACGTCGGTTTTGCCACGCTTTTATTTGACGCGCGCGTGGATGGACGAAAAGACATGGGAAACGCTCCCGTTTCCGGACACCTTGCAGGCGATGATCGAACAGCCATGCGTGTCGAACGCGCCGGGTCGCGCGGCTGCGTTTCAAAGCCGCTGGAAAACCGAGTCGTTTCCAAGCCTTGATTGCCTCGTGCGCGCTGAAAAAACGGAAACGATGGACATCGCGCTGGATCCAAACCGTATCACCGTGCTGCAATTCGATATCGAAAACCACGACAAGGAAAAGCCGGTAGTCGTGGACGTCAACGGCATGCGCAACAAGCTGTCGCCTGCCTCGTCCGTCTACTACAACCACAATACGCGCTTTACCTTCATGCTGGCTGGCGGACAGACAAACGGGCGGCCAACGATCCAATTTTCGGCGGGAAACTACGCGATCAAAAACACAACGTGGCGTTCGATCGACGCCTCGATGTTTCAAAAGCGGCTCGGCGAGATCGAGCCCGTCCAGGCGAAGGAAGGTCAAAACCGATGGTCGCTGACAATCGACGCGAAGGAAGACGCGATTCTCGTCACTCCGTTTTCCGATCAGACCGGCTTTTCGATTCGGATGGATGGAACGCCGATCGAACCGGTTCGCGTCAACAAGACGTTTGTCGGCTGTCCCGTTTTGAAAGGAAGCCATCAAATCGACATCGTGTACGAGGCGCCAGGAAAAAAAGCGGGAATCGCGATGGCTGGATTTGGTATTTTTCTTGCGGTTTGCTCACAAAGGAGGTGGAAACAATGAAAGAAGGCTTTGCCTACACAGGGGTCGGGATCTTGACGACGCTTGTCAACGCGCTGGTGTTTTGGGTCGCGTTGAAAATAGCCGATCCGCTAATTGCCAACTTGCTGGCGTGGATCGTGGCGGTCGTGTTCGCGTATGGAGTCAACGCGAAGCTTGTTTTTGGTCGGAAAGTGACGCGATCCGGTTTTCGATCGTTTTGTTTGTTGCGGCTCGCCTCGCTCGGGCTTGAAAACGTCTTGTTCGCTCTTGGACTTTGGCTCAACGGAAAGCCGCTGCCGCTGAAAGCCGCGATCGCCGTCGTGACGGTCGTCGCCAACTATGTTGGATGCAGGAAAACCGTTTTTCGAAAGGAGGACTCTCATGCAATCTCTCACGATCATCGTCCCCTGCCTCAATGAGGAGGGGTGTATTGTTCCCTTTTACGAGGAAGTGACAAAAACGTTGGCCCAGAAAGACGTGGCGTACCGGATGCTGTTTGTGGACGATGGAAGCCAGGATGGAACGCTTCGTGAAATCAAGCGGCTTTGCGGCCATGACAACCGCGTCGGCTATGTGTCGTTTTCGAGAAATTTTGGCAAGGAGGCGGCGATGAAAGCCGGACTGGAGCGCGTCGACACCGATTTGGCCGTGTTCATGGATGCCGACTTGCAGCATCCGCCGCGCTTGCTGCCCCGCATGCTGGAAGTCCTCCACGAGGAAAATGTCCATCTGGTTGGCGCGCAAAGAAAAGGACGGAACGATCAGTCGAAAAGCCGGCAGCGGCTTTCCAATTTGTATACCCGTCTTAGCCGGCGCCTGCTTCATGACCTTGATCCGGCGGGCGCCACCGATTACCGTGTCATGGACCGGCTCGTTATCCAGGCGCTGCAACGCTGTCCGGAAGCCGATCGCTACACGAAAGGGTTGTGGATGTACGCGGGATTTCCAACAAAATGGATCCCGTATGAAAATATCGAACGAAAAGCGGGCACGACAAAATGGAATCTCAGCCACCTGTTTGGCTACGCTTTGTCGGCGCATCTTTCCACGACCGCCTTTTGGTCGTGCGCGCTTACCGGCTGCGGCCTCCTCTTTACCCTGCTGACTGTAGCCGCTATCCTGTGGCTCGTGCTCGACTTCTCAAAAACGGCGCTCGTGCTCGTTGTCCTCTGCGTACTGGCCGATCTTCAATACGCACTTATGGCGCTGATGGCGATTTTGCTGTGTAAGACAAATATGGAGGTAAAACACCGGCCTTTGTATGTCGTTCAGGAGGCGTCGTCCGCAAAAAACGCGGCTTTTAAGTAAAGGCTGCGTTTTTTCGCATAGTGCAGGGCGGTTTTATAATCTGCCTTGCTTTCATAGTATTCGATCAAAATCCAGTCGTGTTTGTTTACGCGTCGTGGAAACGCGGCTCTCTTTAGTCGACTCCTTCTTGCCTCCTCGCTTCTGTGATCTTAAAATAAAGGAAAAGAGAAAGGAAAGACGCGTATGATCAAAGCCGCGATTTGCTGCAAAGGAGGCTTCTCCTCCAGCACGATGGCCGAACGCATCCGCAAAGGAATCAAGCACTATGGTCTTGAATCCGAATTGTCCATCGACTTCTGCCCGTTTCTGCTTGCCTCCAAAAAGATCGAGGCGTACGATATTTTCATTTTGTGTCCTCATCTTTCACGCGATGTGAAGCGGTTCAACGAGCGATATTGCCACGACCGCAAACCGCTCTACGTCCTGCCCATTCGCATGTATGGTCCGGTCGATGTGCAGGAGTTGTATTGGGACCTTATCGACTTGCTGGCCTTGTTCGCGAAACACCCGGTCAATCCGGTTCATTTTCCTGGCGAGGAAAACGCGTTGAAAATCAGGCGAATCACTGCTTACCGCCACCAAAACCGGTAAAGCCGCTTCCTGCCGGTCCTTCGGGACCGTTTTTTTTGCAGCCCGTTAAAAAAAGCACCGCCTGCCGACAGTGCTTTCGTTCTTTCGATAGATATTATTGTTTTTCCTGAATACTTGTGATTTTCCAGTCGCCGTCTTCTTTGGTCAAGCCGAACACCAGATTCGTTTCGGCTTCCGGCAGCTGTGCGACCATTTCCTTCATCTTGTCAAACACGACCTTCGACAAGTCCTTATACATTTTTGCTTCCAATTCCTCTTCCGTATGGTTTTCCGCATAGGACTGCAATTCTTCGGTGTGATCGTTGATGTAGTTTGTCACTTCGTTTAACGTCAAATCCTGGATCTCGTTCAAATCGAATTCATCCGTGTCTTTTCCGTTCAGTGTGATATTCGCCGTCGCCTTGTCGCCATCGACCTGAATGCCGTCCACCTTATATTCCATGAACGTTTTCGACACGAAATCCTGCACGAACGAACGGGCTTCCCGGTCGAAATCCTCGCCAAGTCCCATGCTTTCCAGCTGGCTGTCCAGCTCGGAATACACCGCCGCGAATTCGAGATCCGAACCCGCGTCCTTGCTTAAAAACGCGTCCGCGCTTTCGTAGTCGCCGCTCTTGCAGTTGCCAAGATACGAATCAATGACGACTTTGATCGCTTCCTACTCTTGCTCGCTGTTGGAGCAAGCGCTCAATCCGACAACCATCATCATCGCAAACAAACATTTCAAAAACCTCTTCATACTTCTCTCTCCTCGGCCTTCGCCTTTTCACTACTTATATTTTAGGCAAATTCCCAGGCAAGTGCAATCCATCGTTTATTTTATTTTTTCGTATTCTTCTTCCAAAACGAAGCGGAAATTAAATTCTTCCTCGTTTTGCATTCCGATAAAATAAATTCGTTCAATATCGTTGTGATCGAACAAATACAAACGCTTTGAATCAATCATTCCTTCCGGCCACAGCACCGACGAGTAGTCGAACACTTTTTTCGACGGCTCGTGGCGCTGGAACCGGCCAACAATCATGATTTTCTTGTCGCCGTTTTTTAACGTGACAATCGAACCGAGCGGCAGCAATTCCGGCATGGTTTTCCTCCTTTCTGTTGATTTCCTTAATATTTGACATGGACTTTTAAGCCTAGACCGGCAATGAATCCAAGTTTGGCGCCCATTTCCCATTCCCGGTTTTTATGCGAGTAGGAAATGTCGCCGCCGGCGCTCAACAGCGATCCGGACCCCTTTACCGAAACGCTCGCGCCAAACAAATGAAACGCCAGAACCGCCTCCCCTTCCAAGGCGGCCACATGACCCTGGGCCTGAAACGTCTGCTCGTCTGCCGACATCACGACCTGGGCGCTCGCGCTGGCCGCGCCCACTTTTCCGCTGGCGTCCAACGTCGCGTTGATCATATCCGTTCCCACTCTTGTGTGGCTTGCCACATCCAGCAGGCTGCCATCGAGCTGGGCCGAGAGCGCGAGCTTTGGATCAAACTGCTTTTTCTCGTTCCAAAGCTGAAGCGTGCACTCCCCGCTCGCTTGCGCGTTGCCGACTTGCATCGACGTCTTTTGCTCAAAGTATTTCGTCGAATACACCGAGCCGACGCTCAAATAATGTAGCGACGCGCTCGCGTTCGCGCGCATCGGATCCGGTTTTTTTAGCAGCTGCGAAACCGGACGCAAATCCACGCCGTAAGAAAAACGAGGCTGTCCAACCGACGAACTCGATGTCGTGATGGGAAGCGACGATTCCGTCGCGGCCGCCTGGCGGGCCATCGTTAAAAAGTACTGGCGCAGCGATTCGATTTTCGCCAAAATCGTCTGATGGCGGCTGGCGAGCGTGAAATTCGCGAACACGATTTGCGTCCGCAGGCGATGGACGCGCCCGGCATACGCCTCACAGGCGTTTGTGTCGATAACCAAGCCGATCCATCTCCATGATCTGCGTGTTGATCAGCCCCTGCAACGAAGCCAGCGCCTTGGACACGTACCGCGTTTCCGCCGCGGATAAAAAAGAAGGGATGTCCTGCTGCAAGGCGGCGATTTGCGTCGTCGCCCGCTCATAGACAAGATAGCCTCTATGCATGGAACGAGTTCTCCATGAGCGCCTCGTTTTCCTCGTAGGCGACAGCCGTTTGCGACAAGTAGTTCGCGTGGTTTTCAATCGTCTGCAAATACGACTCGAACATCGGGTGCAGCGTCTGGAACTCGTCCATCAGCCGGGAGGCGGCTGGCGAAGTCCAAATGGATTGCACCTCGTTCATCTTCGATTGGATTTGGCTAAATACGCCATGAATCTCGCTTTGCATGCTTTTTAACTGCGTGGAATGCTGCATCAAGTCGGCAGCGGAAATATTTAATCTCGACATTGTCACTCCTCCTATAAATTTCTAGCCTGCGCCAGGCGGTTTTGCTGGAGCTGCTCGTACGCTTGCGAGCACGTCTTCAAGACGTTGGCGTACGACTCGATGACATATACCATGCGCATGAGCTGCGGCCACAAAATCTCGACTTGCTGAATGAACGCGTCGTTGTCGCTTCCTTGCCACACGTCGCTTGTCGACAGCATCAGCCGGTTGATCCGCTCGATCAGCTGCTCGTATTCGCCCGCCTGGGCGTGCAGGGCGTTCCCTGATTGGTAAAGTTGTTCATAATTGACTGTAATTTTCATTTTTTTCCTCTCTTTCAAAAGACGATCAAATGATCGCCATGGGCGACGCGTTCCAGCGTCCCCGTTATTTTTCGTTCCAGTTCCACGTTGTACAAGGCGTGGTAGTGGGCCGCCTGTTCCATCTCGCCCCATTGCGCGACGAATACGGAAGCCGCCAGCCCCGGGTCCAGCGACACGATGCGCCAGCCGCCCCGGTCGATCGAGCGCACATAGACGAACAATCTAGGCATAAATTTCCAGCAGGCGTCCGGTCTGCACGCCCCCTTCCTGAAAGACGATGACTTCACCTTCGGTGTGGACCAGTCGTTTTTTGAGCAAAAACGCGTAGTCGTTGAATCCTTCGCCCACCCACATCACGTCAAAGTCATAAAGGCGCGCCTGGAACGTGGCGTCCTGAAACAAGCTCTTGTCCTTTTCGACATCCAAAATCAAAATGTCGGCATTTTCTTTTACGCTTCCGACCGCGACGCGCAAAAACGGGTCGTTGTGGCGCCACACCTGCATCAAATAAAACAAGTCTTCCTGCCGGCCGGATTCCCGGTAGCAGACGAGCAGCTTGCGCTTTTTGGTCCAGAAAATCGGCAAAAAGCGCGCGTCGTAGCCAAGAACCGGTTCGGAAAAGTAGTTTTGAGCCTCATTGAGCGAAAAGCGGCCATCCATGCAAGGCAGCGGCGCAAGACGCGAAGGCGAAGGCGCTGACGGCACGCGCCAGCGGGCGGTAAAGTATTCGTTTTGAATGGAAAGTAAAGCCATGGGAAAGTCCTTTCTTGTATCGTGGATAAAATCGTTGAAAAACTGACGAACCGCTTCCGGGTTCGAAAAATCGCAACCGATACGGCAGGCGGAAGCCGCCAAAAACGGTTCGAAGCGAGAATGGGTTTGGGAAAACAGGCAAATCAGGCGGATGTTCGGTTTGTCCAGCCAGGCCGCCTTGTCCAGCCAGGCGGCGTCAAAGTCAATCACGACCGTCACCGGATCTTCGATCGCTTGCAAAAACCAAAGCGAGCTTTGCTCAAAATGAAGATGCTCGACATACACCGGGTCAAAGCGGGCCTGAATGCTTTCGACAACCGCGCGCCGGTGGCGCCCCGCCCATACCGCCACCCGCTCTCCCAAAGGGATGTCGTACCCCTCGAGCTTTTGCTCGCAAGGCTTGTCGACAAGCCAAAGCGAGTCAAACGCGACCGAATCAAGCGGCGGCTGCACGATGGGCGCGGTCGTTTCCGGCAGCGCCAGCACGTTTTTCTTCATGGCGTTCAAAATCGAATCCGCCCCGTCGTCCCGCGCGCCTTCGACATGCCAGCGCCGGACGCCGGCCTGCACGTAAAACGAGCGGCCGACCACCTCGTCCTTTTCGCTTTCCTGCATGTAAAACGTGCCCGGCTCTTCGATCGTTGCCGCCTTGTCGTGGCTTAAAACCTCGCGGGAATCGCTGGCGGAATTGACCTTCAAACAAATGCGGTACTTTGAATTGGACCAGATTTGCTCGTCGACGACGCCCGCCGGCTTTTGCGTGGCCAGCACGAGATGGATTCCAAGCGAGCGGCCGATCCGCGCCATTTCCTTCAAGTCGTCCATGACATGCGGGTACTGGAGCTTGAGCTGGGCGAATTCATCCACCACGATCAAGACGTGGCTCATCGCGTGCCCGTGCGCCCGATACCACGCGATATCCGCCACTTGCCCGCTTTGCTTTTGAAAGGAAGCCAGTATCGTTTGACGACGCTTGATTTCGCAACGCAGCGACGCCATGAACCGTTCGATTTGGTCGCCTTCCAAATTCGTGATTTGCCCGGCACAGTGCGGAAAGGCGTAAAACGCGCTGCCAAACGCCCCGCCCTTGAAATCAATGAGCAAATACTGAAAGTCCTGACTGGAAAAGTAGACGACGCCATACAGCAGCAAAGTCGCCAAAAACTCCGACTTCCCCGAACCGGTCATGCCGGCCACCAGCAAGTGCGCCCCCAAAAGATCCAGCGTGACCAAGCCGCCTTCGTTGACGCCAATCACAAACCGAAAGTCCTTTTGACCACCTCGCGCTTGCGCCACGCCGCGCTCCAAGTCGAAAATATCGTGAACCGACACGAGCGCCGGACATCCCTGGCGCGGCAGCGGATGACGCAAAAGACTTGGCTGTTCGACCGTCTGGTCAAACGGATACGACGGCATGTGTTCCGCGCAGCAAATCAAGGAAGCGTTGTCGGGCAGCCGCAACGGTTTGACCGGCAGCATTTCCTTTTCGACTACGATCCAGTACATCGTCTTCGTACCTATCGCCGCCAGCGCCTGCTCGACATCGTCAAAACGCAAAATCCGCTCTTCGACGCACAACCCATGCAGCCGCGGCAGCGTGCCGGGCGCACAAATCCACACCCATTTGCTCTTTTCGTCCGCTCGCGCCGCCATGTGGCAAAACAAATCCATCGGCGCGCACCGGATCCAAATCGCCGCCTGCCGGGCCAACGGCCGCCATACTGGCGCCGATTTTTGATGCTTCGCGATTTCGTTTTGAACTTCCGTGTACAGCGCCGATTTGCGCGTCGCGTAGTTGACCGCCGGCATGGCCGGCAACGCGACGGGGACGCGCTCGATTTCAATCGGAATCAAGTCGGGCGGACACAGGCAGTGTTCTTGTTTGGACGAGTCGTCAAATGCCAGCGTGTAGCGCCGCACGGCTTGCGCGTAGTCGTCGAGCCGCTCGCGCACGTAGTCCATGTACAACGTTTTCGCTTCGAGGATTTGCGCGCGGTTTTGGCGGCGGCCATGGAAAAACTGAAACAATCCCAGCATCAAAAACGCAAACGACATGAACAACGAGGACATCGACATGAGCAGGAAATTTCCTAAACGCTCCGGCGCGATCCGGGCCTGGATCCACAAGGAGATCCCGGTCGACGACAACATCATGAACGAGGGCGCCAGGGCGCCGGCCAGCGAAGAGCGAGCCGCCGAAGGCATCGAGACAAACGGTTCCAGCGCGTCAAAAACGGGAATCTTGCATCGTTCGATCAAACAACGCGGCGCCAGCGCGCCTGTCTCTTCTTCTGGCTCTTCCGGCCATGGTTCGTCGCGCCACGGCGTGTCGCTAAACAAAAACGGCGGATAGTAATACAAAACGGTCGTGGCCGCCAAAATCGTATCGCCCGCATGCAAGTCGGCTTCCTTCACCCGCGCCCCATTCACATACGTTCCATTCGTGCTTTGATCGACAAGACGGTCGTTCACAATCGTGAAATGCATCCCGGAAAGATGCGGGTCGGGCTGTTGAAAATCCTCTCGCCCCAGCGTGAACTTCGCGCCAATGCGCTTCATGGCGTACTTTTCAAGCGGCTTGATAAAGACGGTCGTTTCCCGATGGCGCGCCGGCTGGTTCCAGGACACGCGTCCCACCCCTTCCACCACGACGCTTTCCTCGTTCCAGGAAAGAGCCAGGCTTCCGGCGGCGGACGCGCCCGGCTCCAAGTCAAACCACTCGGCCGCGTCCGGCTTGCATACGACCAGTCTATACATGGCGCCACAGCCATCGTCCAAGCCAAATCACTGGCGCGAGCAGCAGCGCCCAGCCGCCTGCCCAGGCCGGTTTGGGCGCGGGCGCTTCCACTTCGAAATCGCGGCGCAACGTTTGGATTTGGTTGTCGGCGTCCCGGTACGCGATATCGACAACGTACTGGTCGGGCGCGGTGTCGATTTCGAAATACGCCTGTTGCAGCCGGTCTTGCTCCAGCGCGTCTTTTGAAACGGCTTTCCCGTTGACGCGAATGGACTCGACCCGCTCCGGATCGGTGTCGGCCAGCACGATTCGCACCTTTTCGCTGGCAAAGCGCCCGGATGCGGGAACAAGCGCCTCGTTGACAATTTCCAGCCGGGGCGTCTGGATGGCCGGCTCCTTTTTCCACGCCACGTCGAGTTGTTTTTGGTCGTCGAGCCGAAACGTCTTTTCCAGTATGGCTTCGCTTTTGAGCGACGAGGTGGCGACGAATTTGATTGGCTTAAAAGGATCGAGCGGCGGCTTCAATGCCGGGCGCGCGTCGGCAAAATCGACAGGATCCGGCTGTGGCTGTGGCTGAGGCTGAGGTTGTGGCTGAGGTTTGGGCGCGGGAAGCGGGAGCGGCGCTTGGATGGCGGGAATGGAAACCGTTTGCGAAGCGAAAAACACCTGGTCGTCTAAATCGGTCATTTCCGCCTCGATTCGCACGGTTTGCCCCTCGCTTTGCGCGCCCCACTTGACACGATCGACGTTGTCGTACATGGTTTCGCCGATTTTCCAGCGTACGGTTTTCACAGGGCGGGACAGCGCGAAATGAAGCGTGTCGTCTTCCCAGCTCGCTTCGAACGTGACTGGCTCGGGCTTGTATTCGACCGGCTCGAGAACGAGCGGTTCGAGCAAGGCGCCGCTTCGGATTTCGAACGTGTTGGTGCCGGGGACGAGCCGCGCTTCGTCGACGGCTTTTTCCTCGCCGTTGTGCCAAAGCGTAAACCCGTCGCGCCAATGCTCGATTTCGATGCCGGCGCCCCGAATGTGGAGGATGGGCTGGACGAGTGGTTCGATTTGGATCGTCTGCTCCGTTGTGTTGCCGGCCCGGTCGTGCGCCACGACGCGGACTTCGCGCATCGCGGGCGTTAAAACGAGCTCGCGTTTTTTGTATTCGACGCCGTCGACGAAAAACTGGATCCGGGCGAGATCCTCGCTTTCGGCCCGGACATCGAGCAGCGTGTCTTCGGCGAGCAAAAGCTCGTCGGGAACGTTGATTTGAAAGGCGGGTGGTTCTTTGTCGCCTTCCACGTCCAGCACGCCGGCCTGGATGGGCTCTCCGTTTGGATCGACGAGCGAAAACTCGATTTCAAAACGGCGGGCGTCGTGGACGTCGATAGGTTCGCCGTTCCAGGGTTCGCCATTGACGACGATCACGCTTTGGGACACATCGACGTGGTCGGCGAGTTCGATGCGGATCGTTTCCGCGGTGGCGGCTGCCTCGATTGGCGGCTTCGGGATTTCTTGCGTTGTATTCATTAGGTATTTGTTCTCCATATTTCTAATAGCGGGCGCAGGGCCGGATCTTGAAAGTCGACATACGGCTCGATAGCTTCGATTTCCAAAATGGCCCGGCTTTTCAAAAAAAGGGCGTATTCCACGATTCGCTGCGGATCGTGCTCGGCCAGCAAGGCGTACATGCGCTGCTGGCGCGAAATAGACAAGTAGATTTCGTTTTGAATGCAGATGTCCAGCAGTAAAGCCGCGTGGCGCGGATGGCTCGTTTTGTCGACAAGCCGCTCCATCTTTTCCGTGGTGAGGTTTTCATACAGCATGCCGCTCCATTCCAGCAGCAGGATCTCGTCTTCATAGCGTGTTTTCGTGGCGGGCGGAATCGTTTCGAACACGGCCCGGCTCAGACCGGGATCGTCGGCGCGAATCGTTTCCCGCACCAGAAACAAGACGTTTTTTTCATCGCTCCAAAACGCGTCGTCGAGCTTTTCTTTTTCTACGAGCGAATATAGCGTTTCCTGTTTGTTTTTGTACGCTTCCAGCACGGTCGGCTCAAGGGGCGCCCCGCTCGCCAGCCCGGCAAAGGCGGCGAGAAAGACAGACAGAATATAGGCCGCAACCTTGAGGCGTGATCGTCGCAGCGCGCGACGTAGCGACGGAATCGAAGATTTGGGATGTTTGCCTATGGAAACGAGGCGTCGAAGGAGCGGATGGAGCAGACGAAGATCGTCGGCGATTTCAAAGGCGTCTTGTTTGGGATGGATCGGGACGCTGGAAAGATAAATCGTGGAGGCGTGGAGCGGAACGCAGGCGTTGAAGTCGATCAAATGCGGCTGGTCGTCTTGAACAAGAATGTTGGCGGGCTTGTAGTCGATGTAAAGAAAGCCAAGGGCGTGGAGCGATTCGATTTGGTCGAGCAAGGCGAAAACAAGGCGAAGACGGCGCTTTTTGGATGGACGCGAGGCGAGCCATTGATCCAGGGGGATGCCCGGGATGTGCTGCTCGACAAGACAAAGCGAGCCAAACGATTCGTTGACGTCGACAAGATGGGGCGCGTAAGGAGAGAAAGCAGAGGCGAGAATTTCAATTTCAAGCATGAACTGCCGGCGAAGGATGGGATCTTTCGGATCGAGAAGCGTTTTTCGCACGTACAGCACGCCGGTCTTGCAATCGACGACTTCATCGACTTGGGAATGGCGGGTCACGCACAAGGTTTTGGAAAATTCAAAGCGGTCGCTCATAAAACCGGAAGACGTGGTCGGCGAACACGACGCGCATGCCCGGACGCAGCCGCATTTTTCGCTGCACGCGTTTGTCGTTTAAAAACGTGCCGTTGCTGGATTTCAAATCTTGGATATAGCACCGGTCGCCGTCTTTGGTGATGCGGGCATGTTTAAGCGAGATGTTCGGCTCGTCCAGAGCAATCTCGCACGTCATCGCCCGTCCGACAACCATTGACTCGAACAAAAGGTCGAAGCGCGTGCCGTTTTCATCTTGCAAATACGGCGCGTCCTGGTCGAGGGCGCCAATGATTTGGGTATGGAGGATCTTGTCCTCGCGGCGCAAGACGGGCGCGGGCTCGACAAAGTATCCGCCCACTTCCTCTCTGGCCAAAAAGCCGTCGCTTCTTTTTTTCGACCAGCGGTCGTACCATTTTTTCGGGTGGTACTGGCGGCGAAGCGCCTTGAGTCCGAGAACGAGATTGGGAATGGAAAATTCCTCGGAATGAAGAAGCGCGTGCAAATAGCCGGTCACTTCATAGTCGTGCGCGGTTTGAAACGTGGCGGCCAGCGCCCGGACAAAGGCCAGACAGTCTTCCTTGCGGTACAGCCAGTAATCCAGCTTGAGCGGCACGACCACAAACGCAAGCCCGGTGCCGTCGCGTTCGATATAGATCCAGTCCAGATCCAGCAGCACGGGTTTGGAGCGATTGACCGCGATCGCCTTCTCGAGCAGTTCGATCAAAAAATCGTACCCTTCCCCGCTTTCAAACACATAGTGCTTTAAAAAATGCGCAACCGGCACTTTCTTTCCATACCGGTACGCCAGCGTTCCGTTGGCGTTGTCGATCGGATCGAGGCAGTAGTCGTCGTGCCGGATGGCGGCGATCAAGTCCGGATCCATCGCGTTTTCATCTTGAAGCGCGATTTCCAGCACGTCGCCGCGCTCGTTCATCGTTTTGATTTGCTGCTTCATAACAACTCCTTTCCAGGGCACTTGGTTGCCACACCTTTTATATACGTTTTTTTTTCGAAAAATGGACACTTTTTTTAAAAAAAATTTAATTTTTTTCCTTTTCTATAGATTTATACTTATTTTTTCCTTTGATTAAGTATACTTTTCTTCATTATATGTCTAGACATTTGTTTGATTATGATATATGATGTGATCGTAAACGATGTATCCCCTTTCAAAATGGATCCATTGAAAGACGATACGGCAAATAAGGAGAAGAAATTATGAAATCACTTGACCGTTTTACGGAACCTTTACTCGAATTCGGATCGAAACTGGCGGCGTTCAAACCGCTTGAGATCCTTCGTGACGCGTTCATGCTCGCGTTCCCGCTGACGATTTTCGGATCAATCACGCTGATCATCGCCAACTTTCCGTTTTTAGCCAACCTGATTGGCGAGGACGCGGCCGGCACGCTCAACGCGTTGCTCGGACCGGCTTCGACCGCGACGATGTCGATTGCCGCCATCTTCTTGTGCCTCGGTATCGGCTACTACTATTCGAAAGACAAGGAATGCGATCCAATCTTCGGCGCGGCCATCGCGCTGGCGGCCTTCCTGCTCGTCACCCCGATGGAAATGAACGTCGACTTGGAAGCGGGCGGCCAAATGCTCGTATCCAACATTTTCAACATCGACCGTCTGGGCGCGCGCGGCATGTTTGTCGCCATGATCGGCGCCTACTTCGCCTCGTTCCTGTATTGCTTCTTCACGAAGAAAAACTGGACGATCAAAATGCCTTCATCGGTTCCGCCTGCGGTTTCCAAATCGTTTGCGGCCCTCATTCCGGCCGTGATCACGCTGACCGTGTTCCTGCTGATCCGGATCGGCTTTATGTATACGCCTTGGGGCAACGTGCATGACTTTATTTACCAAATCGTGCAGGCGCCGCTTGTAAGCCTTGGACGTGGTCTTGGCGCGACGATTTTGGCGATTCTCGCGATTCAGTTTCTGTGGTTCTTCGGCTTGCACGGACAGATCATCGTCAATTCGGTGCTGGATCCAATCTGGAACACGCTGACACTCGAAAACCTGGAAGCGTTCCAGAGCGGCGCGCAAATCCCGAACATCGTCACAAAGCAGTTTATCGAGATTTTCACCGTCGGCATCGGCGGCTCGGGCATGACGCTGGGCGCGGTCATCCTGATGATCTTCTTCTGCAAAAGCAAGCAGCTTAAACAAATCGGACGTCTGGCGGCGCCGGCGGGCATCTTCAACGTCAACGAGCCGGTCATCTTCGGTATGCCGATCGTCCTCAACCCGACGATTTTCATTCCTTGGGTCGTGGCGCCAATCATCAACGTCATCATCGTCTACTTCGCGATGTCGGCCGGCCTGGTGCCTTACACGACCGGAATCACCGTGCCTTGGACGACGCCGATCTTCCTTTCCGGCATGCTGGCGACCAACTCGTGGCAAGGCGGTGTCGTGCAACTTGTCGAACTCGTTGTCGTGGCGCTCTGCTGGTTCCCGTTCCTGAAATCGCTTGATCGCCAAAACGTGAAAATCGAGGCGGAAACGGAATAAGATGAAAACAGTGGTTTGTTTCGACATTGGCGGCACCGCCGTCAAGCACGCGCTCATCGAGGACGGAAAACTGCTTGAAAAGGGCAGCTTTCCAACCGAGCGCGCCAACGGAGAACACGTGTTGAATGAAATGCTGAACGTCGTACAGACGTATGGAAAGAGCATGAAGATCGACGGTCTCTCCATCAGCTCGCCCGGCTTTGTCGACAACAAAACGGGCACGGTTCTTTCAGGCAATGTCATCGACGGCTTCAACGGTTTGGCCATCCGGGAATGGTTTCAATCCCGGACCGGCTTGCCGGTCGCCATCGAAAACGACGCCAACTGCGCCACGATCGCCGAGCACTACATGGGCAACGGCCAGGGCTATGAAAACATGGTTTGCATGACGCTGGGCACGGGCGTGGGCGGCGGAATCATCATCAACGACCGCCTTTACACCGGCAACGCCAAGATGGCGGGCGAGTTTGGATTCATGTTCATCAACGGGATCCACACCGACAAGCCGGAAGACGAGATCCTTTCGGGCTTCGCCTCCACGCGGGCGCTTGTGGAAAGCGTCAACAACGAGCTGGACGAAAAACTCGACGGCATCGAGATTTTCCGCCGGGCCGAGGAAGGCGACGCGCTTTGCAGCGAAAAAGTGTCCGCCTTCTATGATGCCGTGGCGATGGGCATCTACAACATCGCCTACACTTTGAATCCAGACATCGTTTTAATTGGCGGAGCGGTTTCGATGCAGCCGAAACTGCTTGACGAAGTCAAACGACGCGTCGAAGATCTGACACCATCTTTTTCTCTCAACTTACTGGATATTATGCAGATCGACCGATGCAAATTTCTCAACGATGCGGGATTATATGGCGCGTACGCCAACTTTATGGAAACGTTCGCCAAATAAGGCAGTCACAGTCTGGAGCGTGACTCGCCATAAAAAAAAGCCGGAGTGCATTCGCTCCGGTTTTTTCGTCTGTTCGATGGGCAACGCGGCTGGCGTTCGCCGGTTTTTTACTCTTTTTCCTTCACGACAACCGACACGCCGTTTGGGATGCATGTCAGCGTCGCGTCCTTCCCTTTCATTTCGTACGCCATCGCCAGCGCTTGGTCCAGTGATGGAGCGTATGTCATCTTCAAGCCTTCGATCATTTCTTTTTGTTTTGGATCGGCCACAAAGATGATCGGATGCTTGCGGGCGATGCGGGCCAGAATTTGCGAACACCACTGATCGGGACGGGTTTCGGTTTGCGGCGTCGCCAGAAACTTTTGATACGCCGTCTCGATGTCCGGCTCGTCGGCGATGATATGGTAGAAGAAATCGCCGCCTGTGCCGTCTTTGCATGTCGCCAGCATGATGATGACGCCATCGTCTTTGACCGTGGCTTCGGCGGCCGTCATGCCTTTGGGCGACTGATACGCGTTTTGATCGAGCGGATAGCCACCGTTGGTCGTGATGACGATGTCGGCCGGTTCGGGCTCGACGCACACGTACGGATCCAAAAACGCGCAGCCCGCCGCGTGGGCCTGCTCAAAATCGCCCGCGAACGCCGCGACGGTTTTCTTCTTTTCGTCGATGACGACATTGACAATGTACGCCAGCTTTGCCAGTCTGGCGGCCTCCACCATGTCGGTATGGATCGGGTTGTCCTTTAAAATCCCGGTCCGGGCGTGCGCATCGTCGATAAACTTCGAGCAGTGGTTGCCCATGACGGTGACGGCGTCGGCCACCCCGGGGAGCACGCTTTTGCGCCCGCCCGAATAGCCGGCGAAAAAGTGCGGCTCGATAAAGCCTTCCGCGATGAGCAAATCGGTATGCACCGCGTCCTTGTCGACAATGCAGTCCGGTCCCGACGGCAAAACGCCGATCTTTTCATTCCGGGACGGATCGTGGGCGTCGTGGACGAGGATCTTGTCCTGAAAGCGGGCGTACAACGCGTCGCCCAGCTTCGCTTTTAGCTCCTCGGTCGAGGTCGGCCGGTGGAATCCGGTCGCCACAAGTAGCCGTATGTTGATGTCCGGATTGCCTTCTTCCAGCTCCCGAATCATTTCCGGCAAAATATCCTGGCTTGGCACTGGTCTTGTGTGGTCGCTGATGATGATCACGCAATCTTTTTTCCCTTTCGCCAACTCGCGAAGCGGCTTGGAGCCAATCGGATGCTCCATCGCCTCGCGCACAATCGTCCGCCCGTCGCGCTCGCTTTTGAGCGTGTCCACTTTCGACTCCAAAACCGGCGTGTCGTCCGGTACCCAAAGATCCTGGGTTGTCGTGTCGTAAAAAAAACTGACTTTCTTCATTGCTTTCACCTTTTCAAATTGGTACTACCATTCCTTCCCTCTTATTTTATGAAACCGCTTTCAGTCCTGCAACCCTTTCGCACGAAAAAAACCGGAACGCGTCCGGTTTGAAATTGTTTTTTATTTCTTTTCCAAGTCGAATCCGAAGTATTCGATAGCGTTGTTGTAGGAAATGCCCTTGATGATCGGCGCGAGCAAATCCATGTCGTACGGGAACTCCCCGTTCTCAACCCAGCCGCCCACGAGATTGCACAAAATGCGGCGGAAGTACTCGTGACGCGGGTACGACAGGAAGCTTCTCGAGTCCGTCAGCATGCCGACAAAGTTGCCAAGCAAGCCAAGGTTGGCCAGCGACGTCATTTGTTTTTGCATACCCGTCTTGTTGTCGTTGAACCACCAGGCGGATCCTTGCTGGATCTTGCCGATCGCGTCGCTGTTTTGGAAGCAGCCGATAATCGTGCCAATCATTTCGTCGTCACCCGGGTTAAGCGAGTAAATGATCGTGCGCGGCAAACCGCCGTTGGCGTTGACCGCGTTCAGGAAATCGGCCAGCTGCGCGCCCGGCGCCTCGTTGGAAATGCAGTCGAAGCCCGTATCCGGTCCGAGTTTGTCGAACATCGTCGTGTTGTTGTCGCGCTTGCAGCCATAGTGCAACTGCATCACCCAGTCGTGCTTTTTGTTTTCCTGGGCCAAAAACAGCATGATCGCCGTCTTGAATTTCACGATTTCCTCGTTGGAAAGCGTCTCGCCGTTTTTCTTTTTCGCGAAAATCGTCTCGATTTCCTCGTCACTTGCCGGAACGTACATCACATAGTCCAGTCCGTGGTCGGCTACCGAGCAGCCGTTGGCCGCGAAGTAGTCCATGCGTTTGGCCAGCGCCGCTTTCAAATCGGCAAACGAGTCGATCTTCATATCGGCCGCCGCTTCCAGCTTTGCCACATACGCCATGAAATCCGGCTTGTTGATGTTGACCGCCTTGTCCGGACGCCATGCCGGCAGCACTTGCACGTCAAAGCTTTCGTCTTCCTTGATGAGCTTGTGCCATTTCAAATCGTCGATTGGATCGTCCGTCGTGCAAATGAGTGTGACGTTCGCCTTTTTAATCAGGCTGCGCACGCGCATATCGTCCTGCTGGAGCATCGCGTTAGCTTTGTCCCAGATTTCCTTGGCCGTCTTCGTGCTCAGCGGCGTGTCGATGCCAAAAAAGCGCTGCAGCTCCAAATGCGACCAGTGGTACAGCGGGTTGCCAATCGCTTTTTCCAGCGTCAGCGCGTATTTCTCGAACTTTTCCCAGTCCGACGCCTCGCCGGTAATGTAGTATTCGTCAATGCCGTTCGAGCGCATCTGGCGCCACTTGTAGTGGTCGCCCCCCAGCCATACCTGGGCAATGTTTTCAAACTGGCGGTTTTCGTAAATTTCCTGCGGGTCGATGTGGCAGTGGTAGTCGAGCACCGGCACGACAGCCGCGTAATCGTGAAACAGTTCCTTCGCCGTTTCGGTTTCGAGAAGGAAGTCCTTGTCCATAAACTTTTTCATAATGGTTCTCCTGTCTTTTATTTTATAATCATTTTTATTGTACAAATCGACTGAATCCGCTTCCATGGCGAAACCAGTCGATTACATTGCGTTTGTTGTTGGGTTTTCTACATGACGCCCAGCACAGTCGGCAGCCACAAGCTGATTTGCGGAATGTACGTGACGAGCATGAGCACGACGAAGATCGCGCCAAAGTACAGCAGCAGCTGCTTGATGACCGACTCGATCGTGACCCCGCCGACCTTGACGCCAACAAAGAGCGTCGTGCCCACCGGCGGCGTGATCGTGCCGATACACAAGTTGAAGATGAGCATGATCCCGAAGTGGATGACATCCATACCCAGCGCCGTGCAAACCGGCAGGAAGATCGGCGTGAAGATCAGGCACGCCGGCGTCATATCCATAAACGTGCCAACAACGAGCAAAATCACGTTGATCAGCAGCAGGATGATGACTTTGTTGTCGGTCAAGCCAAGCAGCCCTTCACTCACCAGCTGCGGGATGCCCGTGAACGCCATGACCCACGACATGATCGAGGACACGCCAATCAAAAAGATGATGATGCCCGTCATTTGCGCGCTTTCCTTGAAGATGGCCGGCAAGTCGCTCCATTTGATCGACTTGTAGCCAAAGAGCGAAAGAACAAGCGAGTACACCACGGCCACGACCGAGCCTTCTGTCGCGGTAAAGATACCGCCGATAATACCGCCGATCACGACGACGATGAGCAGCAGGCAAGGCAGCGCCTGCAGCAGCACGTTCCACTTTTCCTTCCCGCTCATTTGCACGTTGGAGTAGAACTTGTTTTTCTTCGCCAGAAAGTACACGACGATCATGCACGCCAGACCCCACAGGATGCCCGGAATGTAGCCGGCCATAAACAAGGCGGATACGCTGGCGCCACCCGAAACGAGGGCGTACGTGATCATGACGTTGCTTGGCGGAATGAGCAATCCAGTCGGCGCGGTCGCGATGTTGACCGCCGCCGAGAAATTCGGATCGTAGCCGTCTTCCTTTTCAACCGGCCCGATAATCGAACCCATCGCGGAAGCGGCCGCCGTTCCCGACCCGGAAATCGAGCCAAACAGCATGTTGGCCAAAACGTTGGTCTGCGCCAGGGCGCCCGGCATTTTTCCCGTCAGCATTTTCGCCAGGTTGATCAAGCGGATGGCGATGCCACCGCGGTTCATGATGTTACCCGCCAAAATAAAGAACGGAATGGCCAGCAGCGAGAACACGGAAATTCCCGAGAAGATGCGCTGCGAGGCGGTGAGCACCGCGACGTCGAAAGGCATAATCGGCAAAATCGCGCACACCGAGGAAATCCCCAGGGCGATGGCGATTGGCACGCCCAAAAGCAGCATAACCACCAAAAGAACTAGAATAATCAAACCGGATAATAAAGAGATTGTCATCTTAGTACACGTCCCCTTTCTCTTCGACACCGCTGTGCATGTCTAAATTTTCGCCATGGCACATGTCGATGATGTTCAACACGCTGTATACGAGAATCGCCACGCCGGAAACGGGCAAAATCGTGTACACGTATCCCATCGGGATGCCAAGCGAAGCCGTCATTTGCTGCATGGACAACTGCATGATCGCGCTGCCGCCCCACACAAGCGCCAGCAACGCGAAGCCCAAAATCAGGATCTCGATGAAAATGTCGAGCGCCTGCTTCGCTTTTCCTTGCAGCTTGTCGGCCAGAAAGCCCATCCGCATATGGTCGCGGATGCCAAACACGTAGGCGCTGGCCAGCAGCGCCATCCAAACAAAGCTGTACGTGAGCAGCTCCTCGCTCACCGTGCTTGGCCGGTTGAAAAAGTAGCGCGTAATAATTTGATAGGAGCCGATCACGACCATGAACGCGAACAAGACGACGCAAGCGCCCATGATGATCTGATCCATCCGTTTCCGGATCGTTTTCGTAATTTTCAACATCGTTTCCTACTCCTTTTCTTCGTATTTGCGGTTGACTTCCTGGATATGCTCGTACATCTCCACGATATCCGGGTTGTTTTCGAGCATTTCCTTTTGCACGTCCGACACTTTGTCCTTGAACGCCTGGATGTCGACTTCGATGAACTCGACGCCCTGCTCGTCTTTCGCGATTTGTTTCGCTTTTTCTACCGCTTTGACCCATTCGGCCATTTCCACCTCGGTCGCCTTTTGCGCCGCTTCCATGAACACCGCGTATTCCTCGTCGCTCAGGCTTTCAAGAAATTTCGTGTTGCCAATGAGCACATCCGGCACCATCTGGTGCTGGTTGTACGAATAATACTTCGCTACTTCGCCGTGCTTGTTGTTGGTGAGGGCGAGCTCGTTGTTTTCCGCGCCGTTGATAACGCCCTGCTGGATAGCCGTGTACACCTCGCCAAACGACATCGGGCTGGCGGCCGCGCCAAACGCCTTCACCATGTTGACGGAAGCCGGCGACTGCTGCACGCGGATCTTCTGTCCTTTCAAGTCGTCCGGGGTGCGAATCGGCTTCGTGGAATAAAAGCTGCGCGTTCCCGCGTCGAACCATGTCAAAACCCGGAATCCCGACTTGTCTGTCGAATTGTACAACGCCTGCATGTAGTCGATATCGTTCATCACCTCATGGTACGCGTCGGTCGACGTGAACAAGTAAGGCATGGAAAAGATTTCGTACGATTTCGCGAACGTTTCCACGTTTGCCGTTCCGGCGACCACAAAGTCGATTGCGCCGGTCTGCGTCAGCTCGATCGCCTTCTGGGCCGAGCCAAGCAGCTCGTTGGGAAAGATTTCCACTTCGTATTTGTCGCCAAGGCGTTCCTCGATGATTTCTTTGAACGCCAGCATGCCGATATGCTCGGGATGCTCTTCGGATTGCGCGTGGGCGATCCGGATGATCCGCTTGCCGCCGGTCACGGAATCGAACGCCGCGCAACCGGCCAGGCTGCAAGTCATCGCCATCGCGGCGACACCTGCGAAAAGCCGTCTCCATAATTTCATAGATTGTTTCTCCTTCTATCGCTTCAATTTTATGTGTAAGCCTTTACAGCAAACCACTATACAGGATTGAAAAAAGAAAGGCAATCTATTATTTAAGTTTTGCTTATTCATTTGACAAAAATCTATATCTTCCCCAAATTATTGGTCTTTCTTACACGTTTCTTCCCCGATGAAAATAAAATGTCTGCCATTTTCAAGTCATTTTTTATTCCCTTCCGTTGACACCTCCCTACTTTTTATGATAAATAATATGTAAGCCTTTACACATAAACCGAAAAATGTGTATGCAAAACAGGAGGAAAATCAATGGATAAACAATGGATCCAAATCAATCCGCAAGACAACGTGGCGGTTGCCTTGACCCCCTTGAAACAAGGAGAGCGCATCGAAACGAAAAACGGTTCGTTCGAATTGATCGAAGACATCGCGCCCGGTCATAAGTTCGCCCTGCGCCCGATTGGCGAAGACGAAAACATTGTCAAGTACGGTCTGGCGATCGGCCACGCTACGACGCCGATCGAAGCCGGACAATGGGTGCACATCCACAACATCAAAACCAATTTAGGCGACGTGCTCGACTACACGTATACCCCAGACATCCCGGCGCTGGCGCCGCGGCCGGAAAAAACGTTTGCCGGCTACCGCCGTTCCAGCGGCAAGGCCGGCATCCGCAACGAAATCTGGATCATTCCGACCGTGGGCTGCGTCAACAACATCGCCCAGGCCATCGAGAAAGCGAGCGCGCATCTTGTCAAGGACGGCGTGGAAGCCGTGTGCGCCTTTCCGCATCCGTACGGCTGCTCGCAAATGGGCGGCGACCAGGACAACACCCGCCGCATTTTGGCGGATTTGATCGAGCACCCCAACGCCGGCGGCGTCCTCGTGCTCGGGCTGGGCTGCGAAAACTCGAACATCGACACGATCAAGCCATATTTGAACGACCCGGAAAGCGATCGCATCGAGTATCTCGTGTGCCAGGACGTCGAGGATGAAATCGCGGCCGGCATCGAACGCGTCGAACGCCTCGCCCGTCGCATGAAAAACGACAAGCGCGAGCCGATTGGCGCCAGCGAGCTCGTCATTGGTTTGAAGTGCGGCGGATCGGACGGGTTGTCCGGCATCACCGCCAACCCGACCGTCGGCGCGTTTTCCGACAAGCTCATCGCCCAGGGCGGCACGACGATCCTGACCGAGGTGCCGGAAATGTTCGGCGCGGAAACACTGCTCATGAACCGCTGCGAAAACGAGCGGCTGTTCGAGCAAACCGTCGATCTCATCAACGGCTTCAAGACGTATTTCCAGTCCCACAACCAGACGATTTACGAAAACCCGTCGCCCGGCAATAAAAAAGGCGGCATTTCCACGCTGGAGGACAAGTCGATGGGCTGCACGCAAAAAGCGGGCTCGGCTCCAGTCGAAGGCGTGCTTTCCTATGGGGAAAGAGTGCAGCACAAAGGATTGAACCTGCTTTCGGCCCCGGGCAACGATTTAGTCGCCAGCACGGCGCTGGCCGCCAGCGGCGCGCACATGGTGCTCTTCACGACCGGACGCGGCACGCCGTTCGCCTCCCCGGTGCCGACGATGAAGATTTCCAGCAACTCCTTGCTGGCCAAGCACAAGTCGAAATGGATCGACTTCAACTGCGGCCAGCTGCTCGAGTCCAAAAACCTCGACGAGCTCTCCGACGAGCTTTTGGACTTCGTGCTCGCCGTCGCCAGCGGCGAGCTTGTCGCCAGCGAAAAAGCGGGCTTCCACGACATGGCGATTTTCAAGCAGGGCGTCACCCTGTAAATTCGAGAGGAACAAACATATGAAAACATTAAATTACGAAACTTTGAAACAATCGAACTACGAAGGCTACCTTTTGGAAGACGCGCCGGTTCGCGTATTGCAGTTTGGCGAAGGAAACTTTATGCGCGGATTCGTCGACTACTTCATCGACCAAATGAACGAGAAAGCCGGCTTCGACACGAAAGTCACGCTCGTGCAGCCAATCAGCCAGGGCGCATTCCGCCTCAAGGACATCATCAACGAGCAGGAAGGCTTGTACACCTTGTATTTGCAAGGATTCCAGGATGGCCAGGAAGTCCGCGAAAAGCGCGTCATCTCGGCGGTCAAAAACTGCCTGAACGCCTACGAGGACTGGAACGAGGTGCTCGACATGGCGAAAAAACCGGATTTGCGCTTCATCACGTGCAACACGACCGAAGCCGGCATCGCCTACGATCCAACGTGCCAGTTCGCCGACGCGCCAGCCGCCAGCTACCCGGCCAAACTGACGCAGTTTTTGTTCGCCCGCTTCCAGCAGCAGCTGCCGGGCTTCATCATCCTGGCGTGCGAGCTCATCGACAACAACGGCAAGGAACTCGAAAAATGCGTCCTTCAGCACGCCAAAGACTGGAACCTGGGCGAAGACTTCATTCAGTGGATCCAAAAAGAAAACGTGTTCTGCTCGACGCTGGTCGACCGCATCGTCACCGGCTATCCGCGCGCGGAAGCTGACGCAATGAACGCGGAAAACGGCTACGTGGACAATACGCTGGACACCGGCGAGATTTTCGGTGTCTGGGTCATTGAAGGTCCGCAGTCGCTGCGCGACGAGCTGCCGTTTGAAAAAGCCGGTCTGCCAATCATCGTGACCGACGACCACAAGCCATACAAGGAGCAGAAAGTGCGCATTTTGAACGGCGCGCACACGTCGATGGTGCTGGGTGCCTTTCTGGCCGGCCAGACGATCGTGCGCGACTGCATGTACGATCCGACGATCAGCGCGTACATGAACGAAGCCATTTACAACGAGATCATCCCGACGCTTTCGCTTTCGAAGGAAGACTGCGAGCAATTCGCCAAAGCCGTGACGGAACGTTTCAAAAATCCGTTCATCGACCACGAGCTGCTCGCGATCTCGCTCAACTCGACGGCGAAGTGGAAGGCGCGCGTCCTCCCTTCCCTGCTTGGTTACGTGGACAAGTTCCACAAGCTCCCGAAAGCGCTCACGACGTCGCTGGCCAGCTACATCGCCTTCTACCGCGGCAAGGAACTGGACGCCGATGGATTAAAAGCCGTAAATCCGGTCACGAAACAGCCGTACACGATCAAGGACGACGCCGACGTGCTCGAATTCTTTGCCGCCAACAGCGACAAGCCAAACGCGCAGCTCGTTTCCCTCGTTCTGGGCAACACGAGCTTCTGGGGACAGGATTTGAACGCGATCGAAGGCCTTCACGACGCGGTAACAAGCGCGCTGGACACGATAGACAACGAAGGCGCCATGGCCGCCATGCAGGCGTGCCTGAACAAGGGAGAATAAGCATGAATAAAACTTTACAGCGATTCCACGAGATCGGGATCATCCCGGTCGTCGTTCTCGACCATAAGGAAGACGCCGCGCCACTGGCCAACGCCCTTTGCGAAGGCGGTCTTCCCGCCGCGGAAGTGACATTCCGCACCCGCGAAGCCGCCGCCTGCATCGAGGCGATGAAAGCCGCCCGTCCCGACATGCTCGTCG
>ERZ778504.383-NODE-383-length-47778-cov-5.603126_pt1 | contig 47778 bp, 49 predicted proteins | sample MGYA00510046_ERZ778504 | MGnify/ENA primary metagenome ERZ778504 (study PRJEB29527, sample SAMN07138964) | mouse gut metagenome | material: feces | host: mouse | place: China:Nanjing | collected 2016-01-25 ...
CAGGTCGGGATCATAAGGAAAGGTTTTTGTGTTCGGTTTTGAGGGAACAGCCTCAGTAATAATGGCCTCGTGGCTCAGTTGGTTAGAGCGCCGCCCTGTCACGGCGGAGGTCGTCGGTTCGAGTCCGATCGGGGTCGTTATGGGATCTTAGCTCAGCTGGGAGAGCATCTGCCTTACAAGCAGAGGGTCATAGGTTCGAGCCCTATAGGTCCCATATGTTAAGAGCAATGATATAAAATCATTGCTCTTATTGTTATATTATGGTATACTACAGCAGAATAGTTATTAAAGAACAGACAATAAAAAGGAGCTGATCAAATGAACAACGAGTATTCAATCGAGACGAAATGTATCCAGTCGGGGTGGAAACCTAAGAATGGCGAACCCCGTGTTTTGCCTATCTACCAATCCACAACATATAAATATGAGACTTCAGATGAAATGGGGAAATTATTTGATCTTGAAGCGGAAGGATATTTTTACACAAGGCTGCAGAACCCCACGAATGATATGGTCGCTGAGAAGATCTGTGAGCTGGAGGGCGGAGTGGCAGCGATGCTGACATCTTCAGGACAAGCGGCGAATTACTATGCTGTGTTTAATATTTGTGAGGCAGGGGATCATGTTGTACTCTCATCTACAGTATATGGTGGTACATTTAATCTGCTGACTGTGACTATGAAAAAAATGGGAATCGATTGTACGATCGTAGATCCTGATTCTGATGAAGAAACCTTAAATAAGGCATTTCAGGAAAATACAAAATGCGTTCTGGCAGAGTCGATCGCAAATCCGGCTTTGGTAGTACTTGATTTTGAGAAATTTGCGAAAGCAGCACACACGCATGGAGTCCCACTCATTGTTGATAACACGTTTGCCACACCGATCAATTGCCGGCCATTCGAATATGGCGTTGACATTGTCACACATTCCACGACCAAATATATGGATGGACATGCTATGTGTGTGGGTGGCGCGATCGTTGATTCGGGTAATTTCGACTGGACGAAGTACGGGGATAAGTTTCATGGATTGACAGCTCCGGATGAATCTTATCATGGAGTAACATATACTGAAAAATTCGGCAAGAAGGCATATATCACAAAAGCGACAGTGCAGCTTATGAGGGATCTGGGATCCATCCAGTCTCCAATGAATGCTTTTCTGTTGAATATAGGTCTCGAAACACTTCATTTGAGGGTTCCACGGCACTGTGAGAATGCCCTGAAGGTGGCTGCGTGGCTTGAGCAGAATGATAAGGTTGCATGGGTAAATTATCCAGGCTTAAAAGGCAATAAATACTATGAGCTCGCACAGAAATACATGCCCAATGGTACCTGCGGAGTGATCTCCTTTGGCTTAAAAGGCGGAAGGGATGTCAGCGTGGATTTTATGGATCATCTGAAACTTGCGGCTATCGTGACGCATGTCGCAGATGCCAGGACATGTGTACTCCACCCGGCAAGCCATACGCATCGGCAGATGAATGATGAACAACTGATCGAGGCGGGGGTTCAACCTGATCTGATCAGATTTTCAGTGGGTATAGAAAATGCTGATGACATTATTGCCGATATCGAGCAGGCGTTGGCACATATTTGATGATGAGATTATAAAAAATGATGAAAAAAAGAAGCTGGCTGACAGGTTTGTTTTTGCTCATTCTGTCAAGTATCACGGTTATTGTGAGAATATATTATGTGAATCATATGATGTCGGAAGTAAATATCAATGAAGATATTTACAACGCTGCCAAGGTGAGTATAGGATCGGGTGGTTTATCATCTGTTTTTGCAGACGGTTTTCGGATGCAGTCACTCTATATATGTAATCTGTATTTTGCGTTTCTGATCTTTGGAAATTTTACAGTGGCTGGGGTTTACCTGAATATGCTTTACCAGCTTCTGACTATCGTGTTCGTGTATATGCTGATCAGAAATGTGGCAAACTGCTATGTGGGATTTCTGGGAAGTCTGATTTTGTCGATCCTTCCGATATACGTCAATACGCTGTCAGATGTGACGATCCAAAACATGCTCATCTGTATGGCGGCTCTGGTGGGTGCTGTTGTCATTTCGGCGGTTCATTGGATCGTGCGCAGAAGTGCTGTGAAAAAAGATATTTCTGCGAAAACGGATATGGACTCGGAAGCGCGGAATGAAGAGATCAAAAGCGGTGCGGATACAAGTGAAACAGCCAATGCAGATCTGATACTGGATACTTCCCTTAAGGAGATCCGGTACGATGATCTGGAGGACAACAAGGTTCAATATATCGAAAATCCGCTTCCAGTGCCCAGGCGGAGAGAGCACAAGGAGATGGATTATGCATTTGAACCGGCAGGAAACGACGATTATGACTTGAAAGATCTGACAGACAAGGATTTTTATGATATTGAATAAAAGGATTCGCTATGTGCGCATACTAAAAAGGACTCGTAAAGAGTCCTTTTTTATGCACACGGGCACCCAGAGGAAGATTGTCAGCATACGCTGACGGATGCCCGGCGCACGAGTAGGGGAAGAGGGCTCTTTCCTACTCGATTGTACACGGGCATCCAGAGGAAGATTGTCAGCATACGCTGACGGGTGTCCGGCGCACGGGTCACGCGGCGAGTTTTATTGGATCAGGATGACAAGGAGATATGTGTGATGAGTACTGAAAATGCAGAAAACAGCAAAAAAAATGAGGAGCTCGAAAATAAGAAATACAAAGATGAAAAGATAGAGAAAGAAAGTCAGGTGACGCTGGATGAAAATAACAGCAATCATCGGATCCATCTGATCACGATCATTGGGGAGATTGAAGGGCATGAAAATGCTGGAAACCAGTCTAAGGTGACAAAATACGAGCTGCTCCTTCCACAGCTTGCTTCTATCGAGGACAGCGATGAGATCGATGGTGTGCTGCTGCTTCTGAACACCATGGGAGGAGATGTCGAGGCAGGGCTGGCGATCGCAGAGATGGTGGCTTCTCTCAGCAAACCTACAGTTTCGCTGGTTCTGGGAGGCAGTCACAGTATCGGGGTTCCGATAGCGGTGAGTACGGACTATTCGTTTATCGTTCCCACTGGCACAATGGTGGTGCATCCGGTGCGGATGAATGGCATGGTGATCGGGGTGCCTCAGACATTTAATTATTTCAGGGAGGTACAGAACCGGATAACCGGATTTGTTTGTTCACACTGCAATATATCGAAGAGCCGGTATGAAGAGCTGATGATGGAGACGGAAGTGCTCACCAAGGATGTGGGAAGTGTACTGGAAGGCGAGGAGGCAGTGAGGGAAGGGATCATTTGTGAGATCGGCGGTATATCCCAAGCTGTAGCCAAGCTGCATGAGTTGATCGGAGCCGGAAGATAAATTGGTAAAAATGCAGATTTTGGCAGTGCACAGAAAGGCAGTTCTGAACAGATGTACTAGAAGTGCAAAAAATGTGAAATAAATTATGACAAGTTCTGAAAAAAGTGCTATAATATCATGTAAAACTCGTTTAGGGGGAGGAGTATTATGGCATCTGCATCAGGAAATAGTACATCGAGGAGCAGAACAAATACAAAAAGCAGTACCAGGAAAAACACGTCCAAAGGAACAAGGAAGACTTCATCGAATCTGCGGGGGAAAAAAGCGCCGGCAAAGTCATCCAGACAGAATGTGGATATCGCAGTGAAAAGTGAGGTCATGCTCATCGTCATCTTTGCAGCTGCGATCTTCATGTTTTTATGTATCATAGGGGTGATCCATGGTGCGGCCGCTACCGGGATCAGCAATGTCATGTTTGGATTATTTGGCCTGCTGGCTTACCTGATCCCGATCATCATCTTTTTTGGATCTGCTTTTGGGATCTCCAATAAGGGAAATACGGTTGCGGTCGTGAAAATGGTCAGCAGCGTGATACTGATCTTTTTATTGGGCATCCTTGCTTACATGCTGTTGAAACAGGAGACGATGCTCACAGGGGATTCCCTGGTCAGGGAGCTGTATGATACATCTGTAGAGCATCGTGCGGGGGGCGGCGTACTTTTTGGCGCGATAGCACATGGGATGTATGAACTCATCGGATTTGGCGGAACGCTCTTTGTTGCAGTAGTGCTCGGGGTCATCTGTATTGTGTTCATCACGGAAAAGAGCTTTTTGTCCGGGGTGAAAAAGGGAAGTGCCTATCTGTATGAGTCCGCGAAAGAGGATGCAGCCAGGATGAGGGAATACAGGGAAAGCCTGCGCGAAGAGTATGAAGATGAGGAGTATGATGAATATGATGAATATGATGAATATGATGAATATGAGCAGACCGAAGAGCCGGCATATGAGGAAAGAGTGCGCCAGAGACGTCCAAAGCGCGTAAAAAATACAGAGCGGGAAAAAGTCCAGCAGCCCCGGGAAAATGTCAGAAGGATGGACAAAAGGGCAAGGGGAGTGATGTCAAGCTCCGCGATAACCTTCAAGCCGGAAAGATCACAGGATATTCATGAGATCGTCCTGCTGGATGAGGAGATGGATCAGGCGGATACAGACGCATTTGAGGAGATCAAAGCAAAACCCTGCGAGGCGGTGTATCCCGGGGCGGCAGATACGAACGGACAATATGACGAAGAGAACTATAGCGACGGTCAATATGACGAAACGGCAAATGGTGAAGGTATCGTTTCCTATGAAAATGCTTCGGAGGATCCTTATGGAGAAATGACATTTGACGAGATGACAGATCTCGGCGCGGCAGATCAAGAGCTGGCAGCTGGCAGTATGCCGGAAGAAGCGCTGACAGGTAATGAGCTGTTTGAGGACGAAGCTGCCGGCGGCGAAGTGATGAATGATTATTTTGCTGATAATCCGGGTGTCTCGGCAAGACAGTCTTTCTGGGATGGATTTGAAGCAGCGGAGTATGATTCCGATGCGATCAACAGCATGCCGGAACCGATGACGGAGGATACCGTAGTCTCCAGACCTGCGAAAGCGGATAAAGCGGAGATCATGCAGGAAGAAATGAAGATACAGGAACATGTGGAAAAGGTTGAGGAGGAGGCCGTGAAACCGTACATGTTTCCACCGCTGGATCTGCTCAGGAAGGGCGACGGGAGAAAGGGTGATACAGCGAATCAATTGAAGGAGACAGCGTTGCACCTGCAGCAGACGCTGCAGACCTTCGGAGTCAGAGTGACGATCACGGATATCAGTCAGGGACCTTCCGTGACAAGATATGAAATGCAACCGGAACAGGGGGTAAAAGTCAGCAAGATCGTGGGACTGACAGATGATATCAAATTGAATCTGGCGGCAACGGATATCAGGATCGAGGCACCTATACCTGGAAAAGCTGCAGTCGGTATCGAAGTTCCAAACAAGGAGACAAGTGCCGTGGCACTCAGAGATTTACTGGAGTCGGATACTTTTCAGAAGTTTTCGTCAAATCTTGCATTTGCAGTCGGAAAGGATATTGCGGGGCAGGTCGTGGTCACGGATATTGCGAAGATGCCCCATGTGCTAATCGCAGGCGCTACAGGCTCGGGTAAGTCGGTCTGTATCAATACGATCATTATGAGTATTTTATACAAGGCGAATCCGGCGGATGTGAAACTGATCATGATCGATCCGAAGGTGGTTGAACTTAGTGTGTACAACGGTATTCCGCACTTGATGATTCCGGTCGTCACAGATCCTAAGAAAGCCTCTGCCGCGTTGAACTGGGGCGTGACGGAGATGAATGACCGTTATAAAAAGTTCGCGGATCTGAATGTTCGTGACCTGAAAGGATACAATAAAGCGGCGGAGATGGGAAAAACGACGCCGGACGGAGAGCCGGTTCAAAAGCTGCCGCAGATCGTGATCATCGTGGACGAGCTGGCGGATCTGATGATGGTGGCATCAGGCGAGGTGGAGGAAAGTATCTGTCGTCTGGCGCAGCTGGCAAGGGCGTGCGGAATCCATCTGGTGATCGCTACACAGCGTCCGTCGGTCGATGTCATCACAGGTCTGATCAAGGCAAATATGCCGAGCAGGATCGCGTTCAGCGTATCAAGCGGTACGGATTCCCGCACGATCCTCGATATGAATGGCGCGGAAAAACTCCTGGGAAAAGGCGATATGCTCTTTTATCCACAAGGATATACGAAACCAGCCCGCGTGCAGGGCGCTTTTGTGTCTGATTCCGAGGTGTCCGATGTGGTCGACTTCCTGAAGAACCAGATGCTTGGCAATACTACATACAACAGTGACATTGAGGAGAGGATCAAGACGATGCAGTCTTCTTCCGGGGCATCGGGCAGTCCGGGCTCCGGCGGCGGAAATGATACAGACGCTTACTTTGCGGAGGCAGCAAAGTTTGTGATCGAGAAGGATAAGGCATCGATCGGGATGCTCCAACGTGTGTTCAAGATCGGCTTTAACCGCGCTGCGCGCATTGTAGACCAGCTCGAGGATGCAGGGGTCGTCGGCGCAGAGGAGGGGACGAAACCCCGCCGTATCTTAATGAGCATGGAGCAGTTTGAAAATTATATGGAAGAACACCTATAATTTAATGGACAGTGACTGTGATAAATGGTATTCTATTAAAATAGGTATTTGTTATGGGTTCGTATACTGCAAAGGAGGAGCACAATTTATGAAATCTGATATTGAGATTGCGCAGGCGGCTGAATTATACCCCATTACTGAGGTTGCAAAGGCGCTGGATCTGACGATAGATGACCTTGAACTGTATGGAAAGTATAAAGCAAAGATTTCCGAAGACTATCTGAAAAAAACAGAAAAAAATCAGGAGGGGAAGCTGATCCTTGTGACTGCGATCAATCCGACTCCGGCAGGAGAAGGGAAGACCACCACAAGTGTCGGTCTTGGCCAGGCGTTTGGCAGGCTGGGAAAGAAGGCGGTCATCGCGCTCCGCGAGCCTTCGCTTGGTCCGTGTTTTGGCATTAAGGGCGGCGCGGCAGGCGGCGGAATGGCGCAGGTTGTTCCCATGGAGGAATTAAACCTTCATTTCACAGGGGACTTTCATGCGGTCACAGCGGCAAACAACCTGTGTGCGGCATTGCTTGACAATCACATCCAGCAGGGAAATGAGCTGGGGATCGATACCAGGCAGATCGTGTGGAAGAGATGCCTTGACATGAATGACAGGGTGCTTAGAAATGTGGTGGTGGGACTCGGAAATAAGATGGACGGGTTTGTCAGGGAAGATCACTTTGTGATCACTGTGGCGTCCGAGATCATGGCGGTATTATGTCTTGCCAACGATATGGAAGATCTGAAGAAGCGGCTGGACAGAATGGTCGTGGCGTATGATCATGCGGGCAAACCTGTGACTGCGGGGCAGATCCATGCGACGGGCGCTATGGCTGCACTGCTGAAAGATGCCATCAAGCCAAACCTGATCCAGACGCTTGAGCACACACCGGCGATCATTCACGGAGGTCCGTTTGCAAACATCGCGCATGGCTGCAACAGTGTGCGCGCGACAAAGACCGCTTTAAAGGCAGCCGATTATGTTGTGACAGAGGCTGGTTTCGGTGCAGATCTCGGTGCAGAGAAATTTTTTGATATCAAGTGCCGCCAGGCAGGGCTGAAACCGGATGCAGTGGTTCTGGTGGCGACAGTCAGGGCGCTCAAATATAACGGCGGAGTGGCAAAGGCTGACCTGAATACTGAGGATCTGGAAGCACTCAGAAGAGGTATTGTGAATCTGGAAAAGCATATTGAAAACATACAGAAGTATAAGGTGCCGGTGATTGTCACACTGAATGCGTTCGTGTCCGACACACAGGCAGAGATTGAATTTGTAAAGAGCTTCTGCGAGGATCGCGATTGTGATTTTGCGCTCTCGGAAGTGTGGGAGAAAGGCGGAGAAGGCGGTATAGAGCTTGCGAAAGCAGTTTTGAATACATTGGAGACGAAGGAGAGTCATTTTGCCCCGCTCTACGAAGATGACTGTCCGATCATTGAAAAGATCAGATGTGTCGCAAAGGAGATCTACGGAGCGGCAGATGTCGTGTTTGCGCCCGCAGCCCTGAAACAGATCGAGAAACTGGAAGACCTTGGTTTTGGCATGCTGCCTGTGTGTATGGCGAAAACACAGTATTCCCTGTCAGACGATCCGGATCTGCTTGGCAGACCGGAAGGATTTTGCATGAATGTCAGGGAAGTGTATGTTTCGGCAGGCGCAGGATTTGTGGTAGTGCTCACAGGTGCGATCATGACAATGCCGGGACTTCCCAAAAATCCGGCGGCATACAATATCGATGTGACGGATGACGGTGTGATAACGGGATTGTTTTGAGACGTGTGATTGGGGCTAGTAAAGCATGAAATGTCCAAATTGTGGAAATGAGTTGGAAGAGGGAAACCTGCTTTGCGAGAACTGCGGCTATGAGGTGAAGATCGTACCTGACTTTGACATAGAGCTCGAGGATAAGTTAAAGGAATCCATCAGTTCTATGATGGAGGATATAGCTGAGGCGGGACTGACCGACAACACGTCTGACCAGATGACAGACCGTGAATTTGAGGATGAGATCAAACTGTCCGTCAGCGGTTATTTTTCGGACAGATCTTTTCATCTGTCCAGGGCGAAAAAGGTAGTTCTCGCAGCGGCGGCTGTGCTCATTGCGGCATGCGGGATCGCGGCATGGTCGGTTCACAAAGTAGATGAGTACAGGTACAATTCTTTTGACTATCAGTATGACAAGGCGGTTGTGTGCGCTGCGCACAATAATTATTCCGAGGCGGTGGGGTATCTGGAGAGAGCGCTCGCCATCGATCCGGAAGATTTAGATGCAAGATTTCTGCTTGCAAAGTATTATGAAAAAAATGGACAGCAGCAGAGTACGATATCACTGCTCAGGGAGCTGTTGGATATTGATACGGTATATGAAAAAAGGGATGAAGTGTATGATATGCTGCTGAACATATATGAATCTCAGAAAGAATATGTCCAAATGAGTGAATTGCTGGAAGAATGTGATGTGTCAAGGATCGTGTCAAAGTATAACAAGTACATCGCACTGAGACCTGAATTTAACAAGCAGGGTGGTGTGTATGACGAGCTGATCTCCATATCCCTTAAGGGAAATACACAGGGTTTTGTGTACTATACTCTGGATGGAACGACACCGACGGATCATTCGGATGTGTACGAGACACCGATCCTGCTCGAGTCGGGAGAGTATACGATAAAGGCAAAGTTTGTAAATATGTATGGTATAGAGAGCGAGGTAGAAACACAGCATTATTATATTAATCTATCGATACCGGACAGCCCTGTGATCAGTCTGGACAGCGGCACTTACAAGGAACCTGCATTGATAGAGGTACACCGCGATTACGGCACGAAGGTTTATTATACAACGGATGGATCGGTTCCGGCCAAAAACAGTTCCCGGTACACGGATCCGATCGAGATGCCGTATGGCATCAGCAACTTTTCATTTATTGCGATCGACGAATCGGGTCTTGGCAGTGAAGTGGTGAATCGGACATATCATTTGGAAATACAGGCCAATTTTGACCCAGAGCTTGCACTGCAGGTATTGAGGAACAACCTGTGGGCAGACGGGAAACTGTCGGATGTGGAGGGGAGTGTCCCGAACAAGCCCGGAGTGAATCAGTATAAGGTCAGAACGCTCTATAAGGCAGAAGATACGATATATTATATTGTCTACGAGGAATATGTGGATCTGACAGGGGAAGCACATGATACCAATGTGATCTATGCGATCGATGTGAGTACGGCTGATCTGTATCAGGCATATAAGGTCGATGAGGGGAAGTATGATCTACAGCCCTTTGATGAGCCGTGATCTGCGAAAAAAGTTGAAATTATACAGTATTTCGTATACAATGATAAAGATGCGTGAAGTTGTCTTCAAACGATTGGCCGGTATGCGAACATGGAGTATAAATATGGAATGGCATCAAACAGGAAAGGTATGGTGAAAGAACTGATGTACAAAATTTTAGAAGCAAAAGAGCTCACTACGAATATTTATTCTATGGTAGTGGAAGCGCCGCGCGTGGCAAAGAATTGTCAGCCGGGGCAGTTTGTGATCGTAAGAATGGATCAGGATGGCGAGAGGATACCGCTCACGATCTGTGATTATGATAGAGAGCAGGGGACTGTGACGATCGTATTTCAGACGGTAGGCGCTGAGACGACCAGAATGGCAGTGCTGAAGACGGGAGATTTCTTTCATGATTTTGTCGGGCCGCTGGGCTGTGCTTCTGAGATGGTCGGTGAGGACAAGGCTGAGCTGGCAAAGAAGAAGATCCTCTTTGTGGCAGGCGGTGTGGGAACGGCACCGGTCTACCCGCAGGTTAAATGGTTACATAGCAATGGCATAGCGGCAGACGTTATTGTCGGCGCAAAGAATCAGGAGCTGCTGATCCTGGAAAAGGAGATGGAAGCGGTTGCAGGCAATCTGTATGTCACAACGGATGATGGTTCCTACGGACGCAAGGGCATGGTGACACAGACGATTCAGGAGCTTGTCGATGAGGGCAAAAAATATGATCTGTGTATCGCGATCGGTCCCATGATTATGATGAAATTTGTCTGTAAGCTCACGAAAGAGCTGGGGATCCCCACGATCGTCAGCCTGAATCCGATCATGGTAGACGGTACAGGAATGTGCGGCGCATGCCGTGTCACAGTCGGCGACAAGGTAAAGTTTGCATGTGTTGACGGTCCGGAGTTTGACGGGCATCTTGTGAATTTCGACGAGGCGATGAAGCGTCAGCAGATCTACAAGACTGCGGAGGGAAGGGCAATGCTGAGATTGCAGGAAGGTGATACGCATCACGGCGGATGTGGACATTGTGGAGGTGACAAATAATGGATGTATTGACGAAAGTACCTGTACGTGAGCAGGAGGCGGCTGCCAGGGCAAAGAATTTCGATGAAGTCTGCCTTGGTTACAATAAAGAAGAAGCGATGGAGGAGGCGACACGCTGCATCAACTGCAAGAATGCGCAGTGTGTCAAGGGATGCCCTGTGGCGATCGACATTCCGGCATTTATCGAGCAGGTGAAGCTTGGAAACATTGAGGAGGCCTATCAGATCATCAGCCGTTCCTCGGCGCTGCCGGCAGTGTGCGGACGCGTCTGTCCGCAGGAGAGCCAGTGTGAGGGCAAGTGTATCAGAGGCATCAAGGGTGATCCGGTCTCGATCGGCAAGCTGGAGCGTTTCGTTGCGGACTGGGCGAGGGAGAACGGGATTAGGCCGGAGCCGGCAAAAGAGAAGAACGGCAGGAAAGTGGCAGTGATCGGTTCTGGTCCTGCGGGTCTTACCTGTGCAGGTGATCTTGCAAAGCTCGGTTATGACGTTACGATCTTTGAGGCGCTTCACGAAGCGGGCGGCGTACTGGTGTACGGGATTCCGGAGTTCAGACTTCCGAAGGAGGAGGTTGTTGCCAAAGAGATCGCAAATGTGGTATCGCTGGGTGTGAAGATAGAGAAAAATGTGATCATCGGCAAATCGATCACGATCGATGAACTGATCAGCGAAGAGGGATTTGAGGCGGTATTTATCGGTTCCGGTGCGGGACTTCCCAAGTTTATGGGGATTCCTGGAGAGAATGCGAACGGTGTATTCTCCGCCAACGAGTATCTGACCAGAAGCAATCTCATGAAAGCGTTTAACGAGGATTCCAACACCCCGATCATGCGCGGCAAGAAAGTTGCGGTCGTTGGCGGTGGCAATGTCGCCATGGACGCGGCAAGGACAGCGCTCCGTCTGGGCGCGGAGGTGCATATAGTATACCGGAGGAGCGAGGAAGAGCTTCCGGCGAGGGTGGAGGAAGTCCATCATGCAAAGGAGGAGGGCATTATCTTTGACCTGCTCACCAATCCGACAGAGATCCTCGAGGATGAGAATAACTGGGTACGCGGCATGAAGTGCATCAGGATGGAGTTGGGCGAGCCTGACGCATCGGGAAGGCGCAGACCTGTTGAGATCCCGGACAGCGAGTTCGAGATGGAGCTTGACACGGTGATCATGTCTCTTGGAACCTCTCCAAATCCGTTGATATCATCTACAACGGAAGGATTGGAGACCAATAAATGGAAATGCATTGTCGCTGACGAGGAGTTTGGCAGAACTTCCAAAGAAGGCGTGTTTGCAGGCGGCGACGCAGTGACAGGCGCAGCGACAGTGATCCTTGCGATGGGCGCTGGCAAAGCAGCAGCAAAGGGGATCCATGAGTATTTGTCGAACAGATAGGCAGGAGATTTGACGCATGTCAGACAGAAATGATGATATAAAAGTATATCAGGATAAGAAGACAAAGGCAGAGGATTACAAAAGCTCTGCCTATACTCTTTTGTTTGTGGGTGTGATCGGAATGATCGCACTCGTTTTGATGATGGCGGGTGTGCTGCCTTTTCGTTTCGCCGGTGCGGGCAGATTCATCACATATGGGGCGATGGGGGTTTTGTTTGCCGTATTTATCGTGATGGGAATCTCTTCGTTCCAGTCCTCGAAAAGATATGCCATGGAAGCAGTGCAGGAGGACGATCTGACAGAGCGGATCAAGGCATGGGCGAAATCGCATCTCACGGCGGATGCGATCAGGAGATCTACGTGGTCTGAGACAGGAACGCCGGACGAGATGAAGTATTTTCAGTATTTCGAAGCGATCAAAACGGCCGTCACACAGGAGTTTGGGAGCATGAACGCCTCTTACCTCGATGCCTTATGCGAGGAGCTTTATGCGGATCTATTTGAGGAGCAATGATATTTCGGGATGAACATAACTTTTGTTACAGTGGGGAAGATCAAAGAGAAATATTTTCGCGATGCGGTCGCAGAGTATCAGAAAAGGCTTTCGAAATACTGTAAGCTGGAGATCATTGAGGTGGCGGACGAAAAGACGCCCGATAAGGCATCTGAGACACTGGAAGACCAGATCAGGCAGAAAGAGGCGGAACGCATCTTAAAGAATATCAAGGAAAATGCATACTGTATCGCGCTTGCGATCGATGGCAGGAAGCGCGATTCTGTTGAGCTGGCAGAACATATTGAGCGGCTTGGACTGGGCGGAAAGAGCAGCCTGGTGTTTGTGATCGGCGGTTCGCTCGGACTGCATGACAGTGTGATCAGACGGGCAGATGAGAAACTCAGCTTTTCAGATATGACTTTTCCGCACCAGTTGATGCGGGTCATTCTGATCGAGCAGATCTACAGGTGTTATCGGATCATCAACGGGGAACCGTATCACAAGTAAAGACGAAAAGAACATAAGTTCTTAAAAATAAAAGAGACTAAGATTTGCATTTTTAACCCCATGAGAGAGTGTAGCTTCCATGGGGTTTTGCTATTCATGACAATAGAATCCATGGTTTTTAAGGATTCTATTGTAGATTTTGTGTTTTTTCTGGAGGAATGTATTCTATTAGTTCATGCAAATCACATTCCAGGGCGTAACACAACCTTGACAGAACCGCAATGTTCAGCCGTTGAACTTCATTTTTACAATACTTTTTCAGTTGTGTTCTTTGCATTTCTGCTCGAAAGGATAGTTTATTGATAGAAATATTACGTTTTTCCATCAATTCCTCTAAATGTATTTTAACAGTACCAAATTCAAGGTCTTTCATATCTCCATCCTCCATTTAATATATTTCTATGATATTTTATATAAATGGGGATTAAAATGAGGGTTTTACAATGACAAAAGAAGAATTTTACTCAGTGACAGATACGCTCTATGAGTTGAACAACCTGTGGATGCTGACTGGATTTATCCGATCATAGAAAATTTTCAGATGAAAGGCTGTATGGTAGCAGAGGATGCGGGTTCGGGTTATACTGTGTCTACCCGAATGATGAAAGCTTATTCATTTACAACAAAAAGCGGGAAAGGTGTGCCGCAGATTATTTTACAGGGGAACAGGGTGGAGCAATGGGGATTTGAGATTGGCTGCAGTGTGTCTGTGGAATGCTATCAGAAGTTCTCCGCTTATTGTAATTTGCCGGAAGGCTGTGTATAATGAAAATGAATAGCAAAGATTTTGAAACATACGGAGGTTTCCGGCAGTAATTTATGGGAATGCAGGTAGATAAATGGGAAACATGGAAACAAAGCAGATAAAATGGGAAGAATTAAGCATATCCAATGACTTCCTGTTTGGGAAGGTCATGCAGAACCCGGAGCTATGCAAAGAACTGTTGCAGAGAATTCTTCCAGATTTGGATATTGACCGTATCGAGTATCCGGAACTGCAAAAGACAATAAAAGAAGATTTTGATGCAAAAGGCATCCGATTGGATGTATATATAAATGATGGGAAAGGCACAGTATATAATATCGAAATGCAGGCTGTTACTTCAAAATATTTACCAAGAAGAACCAGATATTATCAGAGCATGATAGATTTACAGTTGGTTGATAAAGGGCAGGACTATGATACACTGAATAATAGCTATATTATCTTTATCTGCCTCTCAGATATATTTGGAAAAGGTCGTTATATGTATACTTTTGAGAATGTCTGTAAAGAAGACTCAGAAGTCATATTAAATGATGGGGCAAAAAAGATTTTCCTGAATGCAGATGGAAAGAATGGGACGATAAGCAGGGAATTAAAAGAGTTCCTCAATTATGTGGCCGGCAGACCATCGGAGGATGTATTTGTGAAAAAACTTAAGTGTGCTGTGGAGCATGCAAAGAAGAATCGAGAATGGAGGCGCGAGTATATGACATTATTAATGCGTGACAGAGAAAATCGAAAAATTGGAATGGAGGTTGGTATTTTAGGTACGGTATCTTCACTAAGGGATTTTAATATACCAGATGTTGAAATATTTCGGAAAATACAAGAAAAATACAATCTTTCTCCTGAAGAAGCTGAACGCTATATGAAAGCAGAAGTAGAGGTATGAGTATATGACATTGTTGATGTGAGACCAGGAGAATGTGGAAAAAGGTGAGGAAATGTTGGTACTTGTTACGGGGGCAAATGGATTTGTCGGTCATAAAATAATGGAGATCTGTAAGGATACGGTGGCTGCACCATCGCTTCGCAATGCAACGCAGGAAGATGTGAATGACATGATCGCGGGAAACGATGCAGATGTTATTATACATACTGCAGCTATTTCTGATACAAGGGTGTGTCAGGCTGATCCGGATGCTTCTTATTATGCAAATGTGCAGATTCCAATATTTATTGCAAAGGCAGCAAAGGATAGAAAACTAATCTGTTTCAGCTCGGATCAGGTTTACAGCGGGTGTGACGAAAAAGGACCCTACCTGGAGGATGGCGCAAAACCGGGAAATCAGTATGCGGAACATAAACCGGAAATGGAACAGCGGGTATTAGAGATCCATCCGAATACAGTTGTGCTGCGCGCTGAATGGATGTATGATCATTATTTGAAGAAGCCAAACTATTTTATGAATATCATCAATGCAAAAGAAACGGTATCATTTAGTTCCGGGCAGTTCAGGGGCATGACATATTTGAAAGAAGTAGCGGAAAACATGGAAAAAGTCATCGCGTTACCAGGCGGTGTGTATAATTTTGGAAGTGAAACAACATATTCAATGTATGATATCACTCAGAAATTTGTTGACCGGCTGGGGAAAAAAGTGAAAGTGGAGGATGCTCCTGCAAGACATAATTTATGGATGAACTGTGATAAAGCGAAGCAGTATGGTATAAAGTTCAGTACTGTTATAGACGGTCTGATGAGATGTGCGGCAGATAATCATATGTTTGCATTTCCTTAGAGCATTTTTCAAACACGCTCTAGAACATGTGCAGGCTATACCCAGGACCTGGCACTGGGTGAAGAAAAAAGGAGTGTAGGAATGGAACAGAGAGGAAAAAGAATCGAATTTCGTTTCGGGAAGTTTGGGAAGCTGGCGCCGCTCATGGTTGCGGCGGCTATGATCCTGTGGGCGGCTGTCAGCCAGTCGAATGTGAACGGATATGTGCTGGCTTTCTTTGCGGCGCTGGTGGCAGGGGTACTCTTTGCAAAGGATGAGAAGGCGTATGGGGAAGCGCTGGTGTACGGTCTGAGCAAGCCGATGTTTGGCGTGATCGTGATGGCGGTGATCCTCGCGGCGATCTCTGGAAAGCTGATCTCAGCCAGCGGCGTGGTGCAGACCATTGCGGTGTATGTGGTGGCTGCCGGCTTTACGGGGAGACTGTTCGTTGCGGCATCCTTTCTCATCACCTGTCTGCTGGCGTTTGCCACGGGAACTTCGGTGGGAACTTATTTTGTGGTGATCCCGATCCTGTTTCCGGTGGGCGTGATGGCGGGGGCCGCACCGGAGTTTATGATCGGCGCGATCGTGTCGGGAGCGGCGTTCGGCGATAACCTGGGTCCGATATCGGATACGACGATCGCTTCCTCCGCGACACAGCATGCGGATCTGGGAACTGTGGTGAGGACCAGGATGCGTTACAGCCTGCCGGCAGCGGCGGGAGCGTTGATATTATTTCTGCTGTTTTCCAAAACGACTGCTGACGGTGCAGTGACCCCGGCAGCGGCGGGGACGGCCAATCCGGTCAGTCTGGTCATGCTGGTGGTACCGGTGGTGATCATTGTTCTCTGCACGATGAAAATGCATCTGATCACCGCTCTGTCTTGGGGGATCCTGGCGGGAAGCGCTGCCGGGTTGCTTTTTGGTATATACACGGTGGATGGATTGATCTCTTTTCCGGGAGGATTCTCCGTATCCGGGGCGATCATAGAGGCGATCTCGGGAACGGCGGGGACAGTGGTCATGCTGATCGCTGTGTTTGCGCTCCTCGGGGTGGTGGAGCGCAGCGGTCTCTTTGAGGATGTGGGGGTGCTGCTGGCGCGTTTTGCCAGGAACGAACGCAGCACGGAGACAGCGATCGTGCTCTCCGCGGGCATATTGAGCATGGTGACAGGCGTCATTTCCGTGGCGATCGTGGCACTTGGCGATCTGGTGAATGAGATCGGGGAAAAGGCGGGTGTAGACCGGTACCGCCGCGCGAATCTGCTGGACTGTACGGGCTGTGTGTTCTGTTTTCTGGCGCCATGGACAGTGCACTGTGTGATCCCGGCGCAGCAGTCCGCCCAGTTTGGGGAGGGCTTCGCGGTGGCGCCGGCAGCGATCCCTTTTGTGAACTTTTATTCCATCTGCATGCTGGTGATGCTGGCGGTGGCGGTGGTCACGGGCTATGGCAGGAAACGTCAGGTTTAGGTGATATCCTGTTTCTGGTATATTTCTGCCGCGATCCTGTATGAGAGGATAAACCAGAAGACAGAGATCAGCAGGACGATATGAAAAACAGAAAGGATATGGTGCTTCACGGGGATGAACAGGTTTATGAGGAGAACGAGTCCGGCGATGATTCCTGTTGATGCCATGAAGGACATCATAAAGACGATCTGTGATTTTTCCGGATCAAATACATACGCGCACGGCAGGCTGATGCCGCCTGCCAGCAGTGTGGCGCTCATGCCGATGGAGCCATACAGGCACAGGGCATGAAGGGTTACATTGACGCCGAGGAGGGCGAGGATCACGCAGGGGATCAGCGCTGTGCCCATGCCCAGTATGGCAAGCAGGATATAAAATACGTACTTTTCGCCAATGATCTGACTTCTTGACACGGGCATGGTGATCACATTCTTGTTCCATCTTGAAGCCGCGTCGCTGGTGATGCTGATAAAGACTGCAGTTGTCGATGCTACAGGTGCCAGTACCAGGAGCGCGCTCGGCTCCAGCAGGAACGACAGCCCGAAGCCCAGAACGATCAGGCTGACTAAAGTTAAAAGGATATTGCTCTTTGCAATATACAGGTCTTTGACTAACACACCTCTCATTATTTTTCCCCCTTTACATAGAGTAGCATGATCTCGTCGATCGTTGCCGGGACGATCAATGCTTTCGGATATTTTCGCTGCAGTTTCTCCCGGTCGGAGATCAGCACCTGCCATTCATAATCCAGTTTGCGGTATACAATGATGTCTGAGCGGTCCAAGGCGTCAAATTGCGCCGCGCCGCATTTGAGAATGCCATACTGTTCGATCAGTTCGTCTTTGGGTCTGGAGAAGATGACTTTTCCCGCATGGATAAATACGATATAGTCGGCGATCTTCTCCAGATCACTGGTAATGTGCGAGGAGACGAGTATGGAGTGCTCCTCGTCCTGCACAAAATCCAGGAGCATATCTAAGATATCGTCGCGGACAACGGGATCGAGTCCGCTGGTCGCTTCGTCCAGGATCAGCAGTTTCGAGTGATGCGAGAGGGCGGCAGAGATCGCAAGCTTCATCTTCATTCCTTTAGAAAACTGTTTGATGTGTTTGTCGGGCGGCAGGGAAAACTGCTGTAATAGGCTGATATAGGTCTGTTCGTCCCACGACTGATAAATGTTTTTCATTACACGGTTGAGTTTCCTGGGAGACAGGATCTCGGGATAATTGCTGCCGTCGAACACGACGCCGATCTGTTCTTTGATATCCTGATCCAGCGATTCACGCTCCAGTATGGAGACAACGCCGGATTCTTTTTGGATCAGTCCCAGGGCGGCATTGATCGTCGTGCTTTTTCCCGCGCCGTTTTCCCCGATCAGCCCGACGATAGAGCCGCAGGGTACGGCAAAGGAGACATGATCCAGCATAAAATCCTTATAGGTCTTGGTAAGTCCTGAAATCTTCAAAGCATTGTTCATCGTCACTCCTCCTCATACAATAATGTCAATAGATCGATCAGTTTTTCGAGCGATATCCCGCTTGTGCGGGCTGTTTCGATCGCTTCATTAAAGTGTTCCTCTATCTTTTTCTGCTGTTCCTCCAGATAGAAGTCCTGGTTCCGGGCGGATACATAGCAACCCTTTCCGGCTGTTGTCTCGATGAACCCGTCTTCTTGCAGGATATCGTACGCTTTTTGCACTGTCAGGATGCTGATCTGCAGTGATCTTGCGAGGGAACGGATAGAGGGAAGCATTTCCCCTGCTTTCAGCGTGCCGTTCATGATCTGGGATTTGATCTGTGCCACGATCTGCTCATACAGGGGGCGGCTTGTCTTATTGCTCACTACGATCTCCAACTGGTCACCGCCTTTCTGTATTAAACTGTATTGTATATACAAGTACAGTTTAATACAGAGTGTGATGAATGTCAAGAAGGTTTGGCGGAAATTTGCATTTTACAAAATTTAGCGTTATAATACTGGAAGAACAGAAAGGATGCGATATTCTGTTATCTGCCGGAGGATTCCGTACCAGATAAAAATGCTGTAGCAGAACGGTATCAGATGACAGCGCTGGAGAAGCTGATGTCAGCGCCAGATTTTTTTCGGGAAAAAGAGCCGAAGATCGAGAAGATCATCTAAACACGCTTTAGGAAATTCTATGAAAAAGAGATCAAAAAAACGGATCAGGTATGGCATACTGATCCTGCTGTCAGTGTACCTGGCAGCATGTTTTTCCCTGCGGTTTTCTGTGCGGGAAACTGCGCTGGATGCGTTGGAAGAAAATGGATGTATGCTGTACTATATTGTGAATACGGACGGGATGAAAGGTCTGGGGCACAGTGTTGTGATGATCGTGGACGAGGCTGGATGCGGAACGGTATTCAGCTACAATGGAATGCAGCGGTCACTGACAGAAAGCCTTCTGGGGAAGAGCGGTGTAGGTAAATTGAGCATGGGGACGATGACGGCAGATGAGACAGAGGCGTTTTTGCAGTCAGGGAATCTGCTTCTGGATGGAGACCAGCTTGCGGATAATTATGATGTGGCGCTGTACAGACCGATCACAGCGGAGGATTACCGCGTTGTACTGGAACAGACCAGGCCTTATCTTGCGGCGCAGGAGCAGTTTGCGTCACTGTATGAAAGATGGGCGGTGGAGGAGAATGCTGGCCGGAAAGTACGGTATCGACAGGAATTAGAGCAGATGGGACAGGGGGATATGTTGCCTGTATATCAGATTTATATGAATAATTGCGATCATGTGGCGAGACTGCTGGCTTCTTCGGTTGATTCGGAATTACAGGATTATACAGACCATACAAGGCGCATGACGCCTAACGGCAACGCAAAGGCTTTTGGCGTCAGGGCGGAAAGCTGGGGCGTTATGATGCTGGGAGAGCAGTCGCTGTTGGAGAGATTTTTGATGTTTTTAATGATATTTTGAATGGAGGAGTGCATAATGAAACTTGCGGAAGCATTGCAGGAGCGGGCGGACATCAACCGGAAGATCGAGCAGTTAAAGGTTCGTCTGAACAATAATGTGTTGGTACAGGAGGGCGAAAAGACGGCGGAAGATCCGGATCAGCTGAAGCAGGAGCTGGACCGCTCCATTGAGCGTCTGGCGTATTTGATGGCTCGGATCAACAAGACGAATTGTGAGACGGAGATCGACGGGCAGACGTTGACAGAGATCATCGCAAGAAAAGATGCGCTCTCATTGAAGATCCATTTGTATAAGGATATCGTTTACGCCGGAAGTCAGGCGTCCTATCGGGCGAGAAACACGGAAATTAAAATAAAATCTGCTATTTCTGTCGCCGGCTGGCAGGCGGAGATTGACGGAATCGCGAAAGAACTGCGGCTGTTGGACAATAAGCTGCAGGAAACCAACTGGAAGACGGATTTAATGGAATAGGCGGTCTATTAAGAATGTTAACAGAAACGCAGTGGATGTCACGCGGCGACAGCGCAAGTCGCAGCACGGTCCGCACGACAGAGCACGTGCCGGGGTTCGATTCCCCAGAGAATGGTCATGCTCCGACCGCGCACGAATGTAATGTGATAAATCATTGTTATTACCAGACATTGGGCGGATCTGTGAGGGTGGGAAAGGGGAAAGAGCAGGAATGAAAAAAGGGAATGTGTTATCAGCTGTCATCGGGATCAGCATTCTGTCTCTGACAGGATGCGGGCGCAGTTCCGGGACAGAACCGACAAAAGAAATTGTCAGCATATCCTATATGGATCTGGCGGAGGACAACCTGGCAGCGGAGGAGACATGGCCAGATGATGCGGTATCGTCAGAAAGCCAGAACGACACAGAAGAGGAGTCAGAGCTGGAGAACGGGACAGTGTTTGATGCGGAAGAAGAACTGGTGCCGGTGGACGGAACTGGAAGCGAAGCCGTATCCGCAATGGTAACAGTGCCGCAGCTGCCCGGGACTGGTAAGGGGATTGATGATTTCGTGCCGGAGGGCTGGGCGCTTCTGGACAGTGTCGCGCTGGATTTTAATGAGGACGGGATTGCGGATCATGTGGGGGTGCTGGAAACCGGGGACGAAGGTTCCCCGAGGATTCTGTTTGCCATTGCCAGTGACGGGACAGACCAGTATCACCTGGATCTTCAGAATTCGAATCTGATCCGGGCGGGCAATGAGGGCGGCGTCTACGGCGATCCTTATATGCCGCTGACCGCTGAGGGCACTTCGTTTACAACGAATGCATACGGCGGCAGTTCGTGGAGATGGTCGGAGGAATATACATATACATATCGCGACGGCGGCTGGTGGCTGACATCCTCGGAGGACACTTATGGATATATTTTCGGCTGTACGACATCCTATTGTAAGAATGACTGGGAAAGCGGTGTGGGTATCAGAAAAAAGAGAAGTAGTGAGTTTGGCGACATGGAGGGAGAAGGGGATACCGAGGAATATGATGTGATATATGAGATGGCGCTGGATGAACCGCTGACACTTGAACAGGCTGGCTGGCGTTATGGGTTTGCATCAGACCGGGTGACGGATTGGGAAACGGCTGATATCACATTTGGAAAGGGGATCACGCTTTCCCGGGACCAGGTCATGCTGCCGGATGAGGCATATGTGAATTATTGTGATGAGGAGTGTATGCTCTATACATTTTCAGATGAGGATGAGGTGTACCATTATCTTGCCATGTACCGATGGAGAGACAGGGTGTTGTCTGTACTGGTGAAGGAAGACGCGCCGATCGATCACCTGACATACTACAAAGGAAAGATTTATTATACGACTGAGACAAAAGAAACTGTCACTTACAGAATGGCGCCGAGCGGGGAAGAACAGGATACACAGAAAGAGGAAACAGTGGGCATGAAACTGGGCAGGATCGAGCCTGACGGGACGCAGAAGGAGACAATCTTTGAATACCGTTATCCGAAAGCAGGACAGGAGGTCATGGAGGACCAGATCCCGTATCTGACATTGACCTATGAGATCAGCGGGGATGAGATTGTTCTGGAGGTCTATATAGGAGAGGAACCGCACCCGTTTTACCGGATGAATATAGACGGCAGCGGGATAGAAAAGATCGGAGAGATGCCAGGGGCAGCGTAGCAGGGATTGAATAGAGAGGAGGGAATTTTGATGAGAATGTATGATCTGATCATGAAGAAGCGCAATGGAAGCGCATTGAGCGACGAGGAGATCCGTTTTATGGTACAGGGGTATACGAAAGGCGATATCCCCGATTACCAGATGTCAGCGATGATGATGGCGGTTTATTTCAGGGGAATGGATGCGGACGAGACACTGGCACTGACGATGGCGATGGCTGAGAGCGGCGATATGCTGGATCTGGGAGAGATCCGCGGCGTGAAGGTCGACAAGCATTCCACGGGCGGCGTGGGAGACAAGACTTCGCTGGCGCTGACGCCGATGGTCGCGGCTGCCGGCGTCACGGTGGCAAAGATGAGTGGGCGAGGTCTGGGGCATACGGGCGGCACGATCGATAAACTGGAGAGTTTTCCCGGTTTTTCCACAGCGATATCAGAACAACAGTTCAAAGAAAATGTCAACCGCATCGGGATCGCGATCATGGGGCAGACGGCAGACCTGGCGCCGGCGGACAAGAAGTTGTACGCGCTGCGGGACGTGACGGCCACAGTCGACAATATGTCCCTGATCGCTTCCTCCATCATGAGCAAAAAGCTCGCGGCGGGCGCGGATGCGATCGTGCTGGATGTCAAGACCGGGAGCGGCGCTTTCATGAAGACCGAGGAGGATGCCTTCGCGCTCGCGCGTGAGATGGTCCGGATCGGAAACGGCGCGGACAGAAAGACGATCGCGGTGGTCTCTGATATGGATCAGCCGTTAGGCTGTGCGGTCGGTAATGCACTGGAGGTGCGGGAGGCGATCGATACTTTAAACGGCAATGGACCGGAGGATTTTGTCGAGCTCTGCATGACGCTTGGTTCCTACATGCTGGTAGCGGGAGGAAAGGCAGCGACGAAGGACGATGCGGAAGCGATCCTGACAGAGGTCGTCAGGAACGGAAGCGCGCTCGATAAACTTGCGGAGTTTGTCGAAGCGCAGGGCGGGGACAGGGAACTGGTATATCATCCGGAGAGACTGACGCAGGCGTCGATCGCACAGGAGATCGAATCGCCCGCAGACGGATACATTCAGAAGATCGTGTGCGATGAGATCGGCATCTGCTCGCTGATACTGGGCGGCGGACGCGAGACAAAGGAGAGTGAGATCGACCTGTCTGTCGGCCTCGTCCTGCACAAAAAGGTGGGAGATGCGGTTAGAAAAGGGGATTCCCTTGCCACGATCCATGCCAATGACCAGGCAAGGCTTGAGGCGGCGCGGGAGAGATTCCTGCGGGCGTACACGATCGGCGCGGAGCCGGTGAAAAAAAAGCCGCTCATCAAGGGAATAGTAATGAAATAAAAGACATAGAATGAAGTATAGAAAACCTATACTTCATTTTTGGGTGCTGATATGAGCAGACATGATACGAAATACCGCGACATATTGAAACAGGATATGGTGAGTGCAGGGGAACGTTTTGCAGATGCATTTTCGCTGCCAAAGGATATGGTAGTCAATGCTACCCTGTTCCACATGGTGGGGACGTCGGAGCTCTTTATCGAGAATTTTAAGGGGATCATATCCTACACCTGCCATAGCATTCTGATCAAAGGCAGCAATGTCAAATATTGTGTCTGTGGGGAATGCCTTACGATAGAGTACTATTCGAATGAGGACATGAAGATATCAGGACAGATCATGGAGGTCAGGGTAATAAGGGACTGACGGCAGTTCCTGGGAAGCATGAGGTGGAGCTCTTGCAGAATGGATGGATACGCTTTGTCAGAGGGTTTCTGGTCATCAGGATCGACGGGGATTACATGGAACGCTTTTTCAATATGTGCAGGATGCACGATATTGATCTGTGGGGGATCCGGAAAGAAAAAGCGGAGGAGAAGGACATCTGTATGTGTGAGGCGTACGCGACTGATTTTTTCAGGATGCCTCCGCTGCTGAGAAAGACAGGCACAAAGGCTCATGTAGTCAGAAAAAAAGGACTGCCTTTTTATTTTCCTTTTATCAAGAAAAGGATTATTTTTTTTGCGGGTGTCATCCTGTGCCTGGCACTGCTCAATTATGTGACTGATTATGTGTGGGCGATCGAGTATGTCGGCAACCTCCAGGTGAGTGACGACGAGCTCTCGGATTTCCTGGAACAGGAATCGATCCACTACGGGATGAAGAAGAGCAGCATCAATTGTGAGGAAAAAGAGAAGAGGCTCAGGGAGACTTTTCAGAATGTGACATGGACGTCCATATATTTTGAGGGCACAAAGCTTTTTGTCGAGGTCAAGGAGAACGAAAAAACAGAGCCGGTGCAGATCGAGACAAGGGGAACCAACATCATCGCGAATGAGGCGGGGACGATCACTTCGATCGTGACGAGAAATGGCGTGCCCAAGGTCAAGGCGGGGGACAGGGTTGAGAAGGGACAGATCCTTGTAGCGGGCGGCGTTCCGGTGTATGATGAGGGAAAGAACATCGTCGGATTTCAGATCTATGATGCGGATGCCGACATTTATATCAGGACACCGGTCGAGTACAAATGCGAGATCAACAGCGGGTATCCCGTTATGGTCTACACAGGGGATCATGTCAGGATGGGCTTTGCGGAGATCGGCAGCTACCATATCGACGGAATGCCTGTATGGAATTTTATCGAGCGGAACATATTGAAAAAGGAAAATGAGAACCTGTATGAGACAGCTGTGGAGAAGCATCAGATAGTTTTACTTGATAATATCTTTCTTCCGGTATATTATGGAAGTATTGACAGAAAAGAATATTATATAAAATACTTTAACTATACAGAGGAGGAGATGAAAGAGAAGCTATCTGAAAATTTTGAAAAATTTATTTCAGGATTAGAGGAAAAAGGGGTACAAATTGTTGAAAAAAATGTTAAAATGGAAAAGAGCAGTAAAGGAATGGAATTATCTGGAAGTCTACTGGTGGTAAAGCAGACAGGTGAGACTGCAGATATACCGGCGGACATCACACAGGAAAACGAGACAGATCAGATGGAGGAGTAGGAGTACATTGGCGGAATATCAGATTGGGATGCAGATCGAAGCGGAACACATGCAGAATCTTTTTGGCAGTCACGATGCGTATATCAAACAGATCGAGGATGATCTGCATGTTATCATAACAGACAGGAACGGGGAAGTGCGCATCAGCGGGGAACAGGCGGATGTCGACAAGGCGGCAAAGCTGATCCGGGAGCTGGTGGAGCTCTCCAGGAGAGGAAACAGGATACAGGAGCAGAACGTATCGTATGCGCTGGAGCTTTCGAGAGCCGGGGATGAGGATGCGCTTTTGGAGATCGATTCGGAGTGTATCTGTCACACGATATCGGGAAAGCCCATCAAGCCAAAGACTTTGGGGCAGAAAAAATACATCGATGCTATCAGGGATAAGATGATCGTGTTCGGTCTGGGTCCGGCGGGAACGGGAAAGACATATCTTGCGATGGCCATGGCGATCACAGCTTTTAAGAATCACGAGGTGGAGCGCATCATTCTGACCCGCCCTGCCATCGAAGCGGGGGAGAAGCTCGGTTTTCTGCCGGGAGACCTGCAGAGCAAGGTCGATCCCTATCTGAGGCCGCTGTACGACGCGCTGTATCAGATCATGGGAGCGGAAAGCTTCCAGAAAAATATGGAGAAGGGACTGATCGAGGTGGCGCCGCTTGCCTACATGCGCGGGCGGACGCTTGACAATGCCTATATCATACTGGATGAGGCACAGAACACGACGCCGGCGCAGATGAAGATGTTCCTCACACGTATCGGATTCGGCTCCAAAGTGATCGTGACGGGCGACGCCTCCCAGAAGGATCTGGCGGCAGGTATGCAGTCGGGACTGGATATCGCGGAGAAGGTTCTGGGAAAGATCGGTGATATCGCATTTATACGGCTGACGAGCAAGGATGTCGTGAGGCATCCGCTTGTCCAGAAGATCGTCAAAGCCTATGAGGATTATGAAAGCCGCCTGAATCACAGGCAGGGCAAAGAGTTTCACAGAGAGGAAAAACGTCCGAAAAGAACCGGTTCACCGTTTCGGAAATAGATCATGTGAAGAATGATTATATGAAAACAAAGGAAATAGAACATATGAAGGAAAAAAAAGAACCCCGCTGGCAGAAAGTACTCCTTGTCATCGGAATGCTCGTCGTATCGATACCTGCGATCGGAGTATCAGCGTATTTTTATGAAAAGTCTTTCCGGGATATCTTTATACTGCTCATCATTGTCACGTCCTGTTTCGGCATGACATTCTTTTCGTTTTTTCAGTCGAATGTATTTCAGGCGCTCCACTATGACAATGGCGGGCACTTATCGCGTTTTGTGATCACATTTCTGATGGGAACAGCTGCGGCATGCCTGCTGCCTGTTCTGCCTGATGCGGGATGGATCCTGCCCGTGGCGGCGCTGGCGCTGACGCTGTTCTCCAACACAGTGACTGGTCTGACTGCCTATGCGGGACTGCTGTGCGTGTGCGCTTATTTTGCAGCTGCAGATGAACTGACATTCTTAATGTATTTTCTCACAGGCGTCCTTTTTGCGCTGCTTTTTGAGAGGCTTGACAATGACTATAAGACAGGGGCGCCAATGTCGGCGGCGGTGGTCATCTATGTGGCAGAAATCGCGGTAAATGTGATCATTCAGAGTCACGGGACGCCGACGCTGGATGCGCTGGTCATCCCGGTCATGAATATATTTGTCACGTTTATACTGATGCTGGTGATCCTGCGGTTCTACTGTGCGGTCGTCATAGACAAGGAGAAGGGAAGGTTTCTGCGCATCAACGATCAGGAGTATGAACTGCTTGCCAAGTACAAGGAGGAGGACAGGCAGACTTATTATAATGCCATACATACGGCATATTTTGCGGAAAAGACGGCGAGACTGCTGCACATGGATGTCGATGTCGCGAAGAACGGCGGCTATTATCACCGGATCATTGTGTTAGAGTGCAGGAAGCAGAATAAATCCCTGGAGGAGATCTGCCAGGAAAATAAGTTTCCGCCGGAAGCGGTCACGCTTCTGCAGGAATATACGTACAAATCAAGACCGATGAAAATGCGCGAGACGGTGGCAGTGTATTTTGCGGACTGTGTCGTCTCATCGATCATGTATCTGATCGAAAAAGGGGAAGCGGAGAAACAGGACAGGGATTATGGAAAGATCGCGACTGCGATCATACGCAGAAAGATCGGGAGCGGAGAGCTCAACAACAGTGAGATCTCACTGTCAGATCTGGGTGGAATAGAAAAAATATATACAGGAGAAAAATTGTACTATGACTTTTTACGTAGAGAGTGAGACAGACAGGGAGCTGCCGTTTGACGCAGAGGAAGTGGCAGGAAGGGTCATCGCGGAGGCGCTGGAGACTGAGAAATGTCCTTATGAGGTGTCTGTGAATGTGCTTCTCACGGACAATGAGGGGATCCATGTCCTGAACAGGGAGCACCGCGGGATCGACCGCCCGACAGACGTGCTGTCGTTTCCGAATGTGGACTATGACGTTCCTGCGGATTTTTCATCGATCGAAGACCGGGCGGAAGATTACTTTGATCCCGAAAGCGGGGAGCTGTGCCTTGGTGACATCGTCATATCGGTTGACCGGGTATATGAGCAGTCTGAGGAGTACGGACATTCGAGCATGCGGGAATATGCTTTTCTGGTCGCGCACAGCATGCTCCACCTGTTAGGCTATGATCACATGGCTTCTCCGGAGGCAGAAGTGATGGAGCGGAAACAGGAGGAGATCTTGGACAGGCTGGGTATAACGAGAAACGAGCATGGAACGGACAGGACGGCTCCATGCCAGGGAGAGCAGTTAAATGAAGAAAAAGAAGTCTAATTTTATCGTTCAGGGAGGAATCCTTGCGATGGCGGGGATACTGTCCAGAATCATAGGGATCGCCAGACGTTTTCCCATGCAGCATATCTTTGGCGACAAGGGAAACGGATATTATGCTGCGGCGTATTCCGTGTACTCGATCATGCTGATCATTTCCTGCTACAGCCTGCCGCTCGCGGTGTCCAAGGCGGTGTCGTCCAAGATCAGCAAGCGGCAGTACAAGAGTGCGCAGCGGGTGTTTCAGTGTGCGATGGTCTTCGCGCTGACGATGGGCGGCATCACGTTCTTTGTCTGTGAATTTCTGGGTGATTTTCTCGCGGAACATGTCATGGAGGAGCCGATGGGGGCTATGGCGCTCAAAGTGCTGGGGCCGGCATTGCTGACGGTATCGGTCATGGGCGTGTTCCGGGGATATTTTCAGGGGCTTGGGACGATGATGCCGACTGCCATATCCCAGATACTGGAACAGATATTCGTGCTGATCGGCAGTATCGCAGGGACATATGTCCTGTATAATTATGGTGGAAAGGTCGGGGCGCTGCTCCACAACGAAGACTATGCACCGGCATACGGGGCGGCGGGCGCATCGATCGGTCCGGTGCTTGGTTCCGTGGTCGGCCTGTTGTTTCTGGCTTTTGTGTACATGCTGTACCGGAAGGGGACAAAAAGGCGCAGTTCGCGCGATATGAACGGAAGGGTTGACGGCTATCCGCAGATCTTCAAACTGATCATTCTGACGATCATACCAGTGCTCCTGAGCAGTACTGTTTACAATATCAGTGATGTGATCGACACATCGATCTTTGGAAAAGTGATGGTGGCAAAGGGGCTTGGAGATGTCAAGACGGATATCTGGGGTGTGTATACCGGGAAATACAAGGTGCTTGTCAATGTTCCGATCGCACTGGCCAACGCGATGTGTTCATCCATCGTTCCGGTGCTCACCAAGCTGATGGTGCGTGAGGAGTACGGTCGTGCAAAGGAGCGGATCGGCCAGGCGATGCGTTTTACGATGATCGTCGCATTTCCGAGTGCGGTGGGACTTGCTGTACTTGCCAGACCCATCATCTCCATGCTGTTTAAAGGAGAAGTGGACATGGCAGTCAAGATGCTTCATGTCGGTTCCGTGTCGGTCATATTCTTTGCGATATCGACGCTGACGAACGGTGTGCTCCAGGGTATCAACAGAATGAAAGTCCCTGTGCGGAATGCAGCGATTTCCCTGGTCATCCATATCGTGTTCCTGTATGTGACGCTCCAGCTCGGTATGGGGATCAATGCCGTGATCTATGCCAATATCTTATTCGCGGCGATCGTGTGTGTGCTAAATGCAATGGCGATCCGCAAATATATGAGATATCGTCAGGAGCTGGTGCGCACTTTTGCCATTCCGGCGATCGCGTCCGTCGTGATGGGGATCGTGATCGGACTGCTGAATCTGCTGCTGGCCAAGACGGCGGGCAATGTCGTGACAGTGTTTGTGGGCATCTGTGTCGGTGCTGTTGTATATTTTGCGGTGCTGATCCTGCTGAAGGGGATCAACGAGCATGATCTGAGGAGCATGCCAGGCGGCAGGACGGTCCTGACGGTCGCAAAGAGGATGCGCCTGATGTGAAAATTGTGAATAAAAAGGAAAAATAAGCTGATACTATATCATAAACGCCAAAGTGTTCAATTTTGACGAGGAGGCTGATGATGGAGAAGAGATATAAGATTGGCTTATTTTTTGTATTGATACTGATTTCGGCTATGGTGGTCGTTTTGATGTGGAAAAGACACACTATGGATGGCTTTCCGAAGGAGGGAGACCGTGTGGAACAGGATCAGTCCGGGCCGGGTGCATCATCCGGGCCTGATGACCAGACGCCGAAAACGGCGGAAGAGATCTATCAGGTGCAGAAGATGAATGTGCTTACAACGGCTGACACGGTCTGTATCTATGAAAATATTGACAAGAAAGACGGTTCCATGAGTGTGGAGGTGGGAAAGCTTCCGGCAAAATATATCGGTTTGAGCAGAGAGGCACTGGAGAAGCTCCTCGCGGAGGACAGTCTGGCGCCGACACTGACAGAAAAGCAAAAAGGGTTCAAATCACAGCATCTGGAACTCTTCTCGGCGGAGAAGATCAAGGTGCTCAGGATCTATGATACGACACAGGATACGACTGGATTTTATATCATGGAGGTCAACGGCGAGGTATGTGTGTTCGAACATGACAAAAAGACACTGTATTTCAGGACCGGGCTGAGGACGGAGCATCTTCCGGCGGACGTACGCTATGAAGTGCAGAAGGGAAAGTTTATGGACAGTGAACTGCAGGTGTACCATTTTATAGAATCCTACAGCAGCTGAATGAAAGGAAAAAGATTATGGGAAACAGGGTTGTTGTGGCCGGAGGCGGAGCCAGCGGTCTGACGGCTGCGATATTTGCGGCAGAAAACGGCGCCAGAGTCACCGTGCTGGAACATAAGGACCGGGTTGGCAAGAAGATACTGATGACGGGAAACGGCAGATGCAATCTGTCCAATATGAACAGTGCACACGGCAGATATTACAGCAGCGACAGGGAATCCCTGGAAAAGATCTATGATACGCTTGTCAGATTTGACGCGGCAAGAACGAGAGCTTTCTTCAAAAGACTGGGTCTGTACACCAAAGAAAAAAAGGATGGCGGAGTATATCCGGTGTCAGAACAGGCGGCGGTCGTGCTCGACGTGCTACGCAGCGCATGCAGCAGGCTAGGCGTGAGGATACGGACGGACTGTGAGGTCACATCGGTCAGACCGGCGCGGACGGGCGGCGGAACAGTCTGTGTGACACAGTATATAAGCCCGGCTCAGGGGCAGAAAAACGGGAATCGGAATCAGGATAAAATGATATCTGGGGAAGAGGAGATACGCTATGACCGATTGATCCTCGCAACTGGCGGAAAGGCAGCATCCATATCCGGTTCAGACGGCTCTGGGTATGCGCTTGCACGGAGGCTGGGACACAGGATCATAGAGCCGCTTCCGGCACTGGTACAGCTCAGATGTGAAGGGACTTTCTTCAAGGCGCTCTCCGGCGTCAGGGCGCAGTCTGCGATCCGGCTTGTGATCGATGACGTGGAGGCTGCCAGTGAAGAGGGAGAGCTGCAGCTGACGGATTATGGGATTTCCGGGATACCGGTCTTTCAGTTGAGCAGACTGGCGTCACGGGCAGTTCATGACAAAAGACGGTGCGAGGCGAGGATCAATTTCATTCCAAATATGGATGATGGGATTGATGGCGAAGAGACTGACCGGAGCATCAGGGAATTGTCATACAAGACAGCGGAGGAGTTTCTGTCAGGGATGGTACATAAAAAGATAGCTGCCGTCGTCTGCAGGCAGAATGGGATCGCACAGGGGGTGACAGTCGGCCAGGCGGGCGCAGGTAAGATCAGGGACTGCATCAGGATGCTGGCTGATTTCAGGGTGAAGATCACAGCACCCAATTCGTTTGAGAATGCGCAGGTGTGCTGCGGCGGGGTGCCGCTGGGCGAGGTCAATGAAAACTTCAGGTCGCGAAGACGTGACGATATTTATATCGTCGGGGAACTTTTGGACTGTGACGGTATATGCGGCGGATACAATTTGCAGTGGGCATGGGCGACAGGCGCGATCGCCGGAACAGATGCAGCTTCGCAGGAGGGTGATTATGATAACGATCAATCAGATAAAAACAGAGATTCGGTTTGAGACGGCCGGTCAGCGTCTGGAACTGGAGGACATGCTGGACAGCAGGGAAGTCCTGCAGAAAAAAGCCGCAAAGATACTGGGTATCAATATGACAGATGTGTCAGGGATCGTGATCTTAAAGCATTCGATCGATGCGCGGAAGAAACCGCAGATCTTTCAGGTCTATACACTGGGGATCACGCTGCAGACAAAGGAGCTGGAGGAAAGGGTTGTCAGACGCTGCAGGAACAGGCAGGTAGCCATGTATACCCAGAAACAGTATCGGTTTCCAGTACCTGGAAAACAGGAGCGGACGCAGCGGCCTGTCGTGATCGGTATGGGACCTGCAGGGCTTTTCTGCGGATATCTGCTCGCACGGCACGGCTGCAGGCCGATCATACTGGAGCGCGGTTTTGATGTGGACACCAGAACGAAGGATGTAGAGGCATATTGGGGCGGAGGCAGCCTGAATCCGGAATCCAACGTACAATTTGGCGAAGGCGGAGCAGGGACGTTCTCTGATGGAAAGCTCAACACACTGGTCAGGGACAAAGACGGCAGAAACAGGGAGGTGCTGCGCATCCTTGTGGAGTTTGGTGCACCGGAGTGCATTTTGTATGAGAGTAAGCCGCATATAGGAACGGACGTTCTAAAGAGAGTGGTCGTGAATATGCGCAATGCCATTATAGAAAACGGCGGTGAGGTCCGTTTTGGGGCGAAAGTGACAGGACTTGTAGTCGAAGGAGGGACTTTGGGCGGAGTCAGGATAAATGACAGTGAAGTACTTCCGGCAAGACAGGCAGCGCTGGCAGTCGGGCACAGCGCCAGAGATACGTTTACATATCTGGATGAGATCGGAATCCCCATGGAAGCCAAGGCGTTCGCAGTCGGGCTGCGGGTGGAGCATCCGCAGCGTCTGATCAATGAATGTATGTATGGAACGGAGCATGGAAACATGCTCCCCGCGGCGTCGTACAAACTGACGGCGCAGACCAGCACTGGACGCGGCGTGTATTCGTTCTGCATGTGCCCGGGAGGATATGTGGTCAATGCATCGAGCGAACCCGGGCGGATCGCGGTGAATGGGATGAGCTATTCGGACAGGGGCAGCAGTCATGCGAACAGCGCGGTCATCGTACAGGTCACACCGGAGGATTACGGTGCAGACGGCCCGCTGGCAGGTATCGTATTCCAGAGGCGGCTTGAGAAGAAGGCTTTTTCGATCGGAAACGGGCGTGTACCAGTGCAGTATTATGGAGATTATAAGCGCAGTCGGCGCTCTGAGGATCCAGGCGCCTCGGACAGTCTGCGTCCGAACATGAAAGGGGCGTATGTGTTCTCGGATCTGAGAGGGCTGCTTCCGCATGCCTGTGAGCAGGCCTTCATAGAAGGGATGGAGCAGTTTGACAGGGTGATCAGAGGATTTGCGGGAGATCAGGCATTGCTGTCCGGGATCGAGAGCAGGACATCCTCTCCGGTCAGGATCTGCCGCGACGATGCGCTGCAGTGTCCAAGTGTGCGGGGACTGTATCCCTGCGGTGAGGGCGCAGGCTACGCAGGAGGGATCACTTCCGCGGCGATGGACGGGATCCGGGTCGCGGAGCAGATCGCGGGGCAGTTTTTATAGTTGTACAATGATCCGTTTTGTGCTATCATTTTATAAAATCATTATGGTGCTGCGCAATGCGTACAGATGGAAAATAAAACAAAATACGGAGGCAGAAGACAGTGGAAGAATTACGCGCAAAATTGAGAGATAAGAGGCGGATCGTCGTGAAGATCGGTTCCTCCTCCTTACAGCACGCGGAGACGGGGGATCTGGACTATACCAAGATGGATATCCTCGTGAGGGAGCTCTGCAATATCAGAAATCAGGGCAAGGACGTGATCCTGGTGACGTCGGGCGCGATCGGATGCGGCAGAAAGGCGCTCCACATCAAGCCTCCCTTCACCATCGCGCAAAAACAGGCGTGTGCGGCGATCGGACAGGCTCGCCTTATGACTACATACCAGAGAATCTTTTCGGAGTATAATCACCAGGCGGCGCAGATCCTGCTGACCAAAAATACGATCGAGGCGGATCTAAACAGAAGGAATGCGCAGAATACATTTAACGAACTGCTTGCCATGGAAGTGATTCCCGTAGTGAATGAAAATGATACGATCTCAACCTTCGAGGTGGAAGATGTCATCGGGGACAATGATACGCTCTCGGCGATCGTCACTGCGCTGGTCGGTGCAGATCTGCTGATACTGCTCTCGGATATCGACGGGCTGTACACGGACGATCCGAGACAGAATCCCGACGCGGAGTACATCTCAAGGGTAGACAGCATCACGGACGAGCTGCTCAGCATGGGCAAGGCATCCACAGGGAGCAGTGTAGGCACTGGCGGCATGGAGACAAAGCTCACGGCGGCCAGGATCGCGACGTATTCCGGCGCCGACATGGTCATCGCCAACGGAAAGGACGTGCGCGTTATCCACCGCATCATGGAGGGCAGAGATTACGGTACGATATTCCGGGCAAACAGGGATGAGAAGTTTAATTTTACGGATTTTATAGACGATCTGCATCGGTAATCGTCATCGTTCGCGGGGGATTGGAGGGCTTCCATGCACAAGAAGAAAAAGACAAGCGTGAGAAGGATCGTGACCGGAAGGATCGTTTCGGCGCTGCCTGTCGTGGTTCTGCAGGGATTGATCATTTATGGGATCGCGGAGTGGCTCGCGCCGTTCGCAACACTTTTTTACAGTGTGCTGTCCGTTTTGTCAGCGCTGTTCGTGCTCTTTCTCATATCAAAAAGAGGCGAGGGCGCTTATAAGATGTTGTGGCTGCTTGTCATGTTCGTAGCACCGCTGCCGGGGGCAGTGATGTATCTGTTTTATGGAAACAGACGGACCGCAAAGACGCTGGGACAACGCCTGAACGCAGTTCATGACAGCATTCCCGTGACACTGAATGATGCGGCGCCGGTTCAGGAGCAGCTCGAAAGCGAGGACAAAAGGATCGCACAGACATTTGCCTATGTCAGCAAGATCACCGGTTTTCCGGTTCTGCGAAATGACACTGCCCAGTATTATCCGGTGGGAGAGCTTCTGTTTGAACAGATGCTGTCTGCGCTGAAAGAAGCAAAACGGTATGTATTCATCGAATATTTTATTGTCCAGGAAGGCGTCATGTGGGAGGCCATGGTCGATGTCATGGAACAGAAGGTTCAGGAGGGCGTCGATATCAGGGTTCTGTATGATGATATCGGCAGTATAGGGACGTTTTCCCACCGGAACCGGGCGTCCCTGCTGAAAAAAGGGATCAAGTGCGAGAAGTTCAATCCGCTGATCGTGTTGAGCGGTGCGCTGAACAACCGCGACCACCGTAAGATCATGGTCGTTGACGGCATTGTGGCATTCAGCGGCGGCATCAATCTTGCGGATGAGTACATCAATGAGGAGCATCCGTTCGGGCACTGGAAGGATATCGGTTTTCGGATCACCGGAGATGCCATCAGAAGCTATGCGTACATGTTTGCGGAATTCTGGAATGCATCATCACTTGATAAGATCACCGGGAAACTGGTCGGAGACGATTATGTCGAAACACGGGTGACAGGCGACACGTTTGACGGCTATGTGCTGCCATATTATGATTCGCCTGCCAGAGCGGAGGCTGCAAGCAACAACCTTTTTATCGATCTGTTGGGACAGGCCAGGGATTATATGTGGTTTTACACGCCGTATCTGCTGCTGGGGGACGGCCTGCGTGACGCGTTTGTGCGGGCGGCGCAGAGGGGCGTGGATGTCAGGATCGTCATGCCGGGGATCCCGGATAAAAAGGTCGTGTATCGGATGTCCAGGAGCTATTACCGCGAGCTGCTGGAGGCGGGTGTAAAGATCTATGAGTACTCGCCTGGATTTGTGCATGCAAAAGCCTGTCTGGCGGATGACCGGGTCGGTTCGATCGGGACAGTCAATCTTGACTACAGGAGTCTGTATCTGCACTACGAGTGCAACGCACTGTTTTATAACGCTTCGATACTTGATGATCTCAAAAAGGATTTTGAGGATTCGATGGCCGCTGGCAGGGAGCGCACCCTGCAGGATGAGCGGAGCGGACTGTTATTCCGGATCATCAATGATATCCTGCGGATATTCGCGCCGTTAGTTTAGTGTTTTTTCAGAAGAGATAAGAGGGAGAATGAGATATGTATATAGGAAATCACCTGTCCTCATCGAAGGGCTTTGAGAATATGGGGAAGGAGGCGCTGAAACTTGGGGCGGATACCTTCGCCTTCTTCACAAGAAATCCGAGAGGCGGGGCAGCGAAGGAGATCGATCCGGAGGATGCGCTGAAGCTGCGCAGACTGATGGAAGAGCACCAGTTTGGCAGGTTGGTGGCACATGCCCCGTATACGATGAACGTGTGCGCGGAAAAGGAGAATGTCAGACAGTTTTCGCGTGAGACGCTTGCAGATGATCTGGCGCGCATGGAATACCTGCCGGGAAATTATTACAATTTCCATCCGGGATCGCATGTAGGACAGGGGGCTGAGGCGGCGATCCCAATGATCGCGGACGCCATCAACTGCGCGCTGAAGCCGGAGCACAGCACGACGGTCCTTCTGGAAACGATGGCGGGAAAGGGCTCCGAGGTAGGCAGGAATTTTGAGGAGCTGCGGGCGATCATCGACCTCGTGGAGCTGCAGGATAAGGTCGGCGTGTGTCTGGACACCTGCCATGTGTGGGACGGCGGGTATGATATTGTCGGAAATCTCGACGGCGTACTCAGAGAGTTCGACGCGGTCATAGGTCTTGACAGGCTCAAAGCTGTGCACTTTAATGACAGTATGAACCTATGCGGTTCCCACAAGGACCGCCATCAGAAGATCGGGGACGGGGAGATCGGCGCGGAGGCGATGAAAGCGGTGGCAAAGCATCCTCTTCTGGCGGATAAGCCGTTCATATTGGAGACGCCAAACGACGATGAGGGGTACGAGCGGGAGATCGCCATGATCAAAGGGTGGTGAATAAAAGATCTTTATAAAAGATTTTTATATTGCAAAGAGTGGTGAGTGAGAGTTAATATGAATATAGAGGAAAAGATAAAACGGATCAATGAATTGTACCACAAATCGCAGGCGGAAGGGCTTACGGAGGAAGAGAAGGCAGAGCAGGCGAGACTGCGGGCAGAGTATGTGGCAAATATACGTGCGAATCTGAAAAGCCAGCTTGACAATATATCCATACAGGAATCCGATGGGAGTATTACAGAACTTGGCAAAAAGTATGGAGCCGGGGAGTGAGGAAATGGAAACCAAAGCTGAGATCAGGAAGAGAATACTGGGGATCCGGACAGGACTGTCCGATGAGGAAGTCACGTCAAAGAGTGAGTCGATCGTCCAGAAGGTGATCAAGACGCCCGAGTACAGGGAGGCGGACAACATTCTGCTCTACGCGGATTACTGCCGGGAGGTGATGACGCGCGGGATCTTCGAGGATGCACTCCTTCACCGGAAGAAGATCTATTTTCCGCGGGTCGATAAACTGACCAACACGATGGATTTTTTTCAGGTGATCTCCATCAGGCAGCTTGACAGGGGTTATAAGGATATCCTTGAACCGAGGGAAGATGTCCGCACACGTTATAAGTTCCTGCCTAGGGAGGATACGCTGGCGATCCTGCCCGGGGTGGCGTTCGACACGTCTGGATACCGCATAGGATATGGGAAAGGCTTTTATGACAGGTTCCTTGCCAGCAGGCGTCAGCTCTCGACCATGGCACTGGCGTATTCCTGCCAGATCATTGATGAGATACCGAGGGACGAGCACGATATCAAGATGGACAAGATCGTGACAGAGGAGATCATTTATTCTTTTTTGCGGATATAGAGCATTTTTTATTGGAATTATGAAGGGGGAGGATATATGACGATCAGAGAAAAGGCGGCGGCGATGAAGCTTGACAGTACGCAGATGGCTTCAAAATCTGCCGGGATCAGGAACCAGGCACTCGCGAACATTGTCAGAGCGCTGGTCACAAACCAGGAGGACGTTTTTCGGGCAAATGCGCAGGATATGGCGGAGGCAGAGCAAGATCATGTGCCGGAGGCAGTCGTAAAGCGTCTGAAATTTGATGAGCAAAAGCTGACCAGTACAGTCAAAGGAGTTGAGGAACTGATCGAACTGCCGGACAAAGTGTATGAGACGCAGTTCATGCGGGAGCTTGACGAAGGGCTTACCCTTGTGCGGGAGAGCTGTCCGATCGGTGTGATCGGCGTGATATTCGAGGCGAGGCCGGATGCGCTGGTGCAGATCGCGAGCCTGTGTATCAAGAGCGGAAACTGTGCGATCTTAAAGGGCGGAAGCGAGACGAAGCATACCAATAAGATCTTGTTCTCGCTGATCTATCAGGCTGCGATGGAGAGCGGCCTGCCGGAGAACTGTCTCTTTCAGGCAGAACAGCGCGACGAGATCTCGGAACTGCTCGCGTGTCATGAGTCGGTCGATCTGCTGATACCGCGGGGCTCGAACGCCTTTGTGCAGTATATCATGAACAATACCAGGATTCCTGTGATGGGGCATGCGGACGGTATCTGCCATATTTACGTAGATAAGGATTTTGATATCGAGAAGGCAGTGCCTGTCATCATTGACGCCAAGACGCAGTACACGGCGGTGTGCAATGCAGTAGAAACACTGCTGGTACACAAAGATGCGGTTGATGCGCTGATGCCGCGGCTGAATGAGGCGTTCCGTGCGCACAATGTGGAGCTCCGTGCCACTGCTGACATTGCAGACAGATATGGCAGTAAGCTGGCGACAGACGAGGATTTTGCCACGGAGTACCTTGATCTGATCATTTCGGCAAAGACAGTTGAGAACATTGACGAGGCCATATTCCATATCAACAGATACGGCTCGCACCACACCGACTGCATTATCACGGAAAATAAGGAATCGGCGGAGCATTTTATGAGAATGGTGGATTCTGCCGGCGTGTACCAGAACTGTTCGACGCGCTTTGCGGACGGTTTCCGCTACGGTTTCGGTGCGGAGGTGGGCGTCAGCACAGGAAAGATCCACGCGCGGGGACCGGTAGGACTTGAAGGGCTTCTGACGTACAAGTACAAGCTTTATGGAAGCGGGCATGTTGTCGCGGACTACGTTTCTGGGAAAAAGGCGTTTCATTTTAAGGATCTGTGAGCAGATATGGCATCGCGTCTGCTTTGGCGGACATTGTAAAGAGGAAGATTTAGCTGATCATTAGTGGAGGGAAATTGGAGAATGGATAAACGAAAAGAAAAGATGGTGCGCAGATTAAGATTTGGCATGGCGCTGGCAGCCGTTTTGACAATGGTCGTGCTGCTGGATTCGCCTGCCACAGCTTACGCATTCAATGTGATGCCGATCGAGATGGTGGAGATGTACACTACATCGGGGACGCCTGTGTATGCGACGCCGGACGTATTTTCGCCGGTGGTGGTGTACATCGAAAGGTTCACAAATGTGAGGGTATTTGGGATCACGGACAATGGATTTTATCAGGTGGACTTAAATGGGACATTCTATATACCAGGGCCGTTCCTGGTATCGCAGGTTCAGCCCGCAAAAACGGAAAAGCAGAAGGCGCTCGAGGACCTGGAGGATTTTGCGGAAGCGTACCGCATGCAGCTTGAGTTTATGGAGAGCTACAGCAGCACGTTTGCGCTTGTCGACGTGACTGGCGACGGGATCCCTGAGATCTTCGACGCGGAAGGAAAAGAGATCTACACGTACTACGAGAAACGCCCTGTTATGATGTATTACTCGGAAAATCCTGTGAAGTTTTATTACTCCAAAGGTGAGAACAAACTTTTGGGCATGTACACGTGGAACAAGAAGGACATCTGGGAAGTCTATTATAAGGATACGTCCCTGCTGCCGTGGGGACAGTTCAAGTGCATCGGTGTCGCTACCACACCGACGAAGGACGCGCCGGTGATCACAAGGAATTATACCAACAATGCAGAGACGAGGGCGGATCTCTATAATATATTGAAAAAAATGTTGTCGCTGTAAGGCTTAGGGGCTGTGCAGAGGAAATCATAATGTTGTGTTTTGCAGAGAAAGATTTCCTGCAGAGAGTTCTGTGTGGAGCAGGATCCGCCAACATTCGGGGAGAGCAGGTACATATGTTTAAGAAAAAGGCGCAGATACAGAAAGCATCATATGATAAAGAGAACCAGATACCGGTCATGAAATGCAGCATATGCAACGGAGAGCGTGTCGTGGGCTTCAAGGATATTCATACCGGAAAATTTGAGGAGGTCCTGTTTGTCAGGAATGACAGGGATCTGGAAGAGTTTAAGGCGAAGTATGGCGTGGAGACGATCGGGAAGGAGTATTAAGAAGAATATTTATCGGCAGCTTAATCGACACGCTGCGATTCAACTACGCGGTCAATGACATTGCATTCGGATTGTGATAGAATTATAATCGTAGCAGACGGTAAGGAACTGTTAATAAATTATTCATGACAATTTCCTGTCACAAGTAATGCCTTAACAGTTCCCATAAAGATACACTTTGTCAGGAGGGATACGATGACAGACAGTCAGAAACTCGACTTAATTTTATCAAAAATGCAGCATATGGATAATGACCTTCAAGAGGTCAAACGTAAAGTAACAAATATTGATCTGACACTTGAAAATGAGATTCGCGTTAATATTAGACGAGTGGCGGAAGGACATCTGGACTTATCAAGACATCTACATGATGCAATTAAAACGGACACTGAAAAAGAAATGCTTGTGATCCGCGTCAATATGCTTGAAAGTGAGTTGCGTCGAATGAAAGATCGGCTTGACCAGATCGCATGATAATCTTACATAAGGCGCATTATCAGCTAAGAGGGAGTAAATCAGAGCGGATTACTCCCTTTTTGTGTACACGGACACAATCTGTCCATGTGATATGCTATATTGATATAAAAGCCGAGGGGGGAATACATATGACAAACAAAGATAAAAATTTTCGTCTGCTATATATGTACGACAAACTTTCCAAGGGAAAGACAGTATACAAGAGCGAGGAAGCAAGATATTTTCAGGTGAATGAAAAGAGTATCCAGAGGGATATTGAGGATATACGGGAATATTTGGACACACAGTTTACGCAGACTGGAAATGAAAACCGACTGATCTATGACCACAGACAAAACGGATACCGGCTGGAGCGTTCCGGGCGGTTGATGCTCTCCAATGAAGAAGTGCTGGCTGTGGCAAAGATCCTGCTGGACAGCCGTGCACTTACCAAAGTAGAAATGACAGACATGCTTGACCGGCTGGTGGAGTGCTGTGTTCCGGCAGAAAATCGCAAACTGGTCAATGACCTGATCGCAAATGAACGGTATCACTACATCGAACTGCAGCACAAAAAGGTCTTCATAGACAAGATGTGGCAGATCGGAATCGCGATCCATGAGACCAGAAACATTGAGATCACATATGAAAGAACAGATCACAAGATCGTAAACCGCAAAATACAGCCGCTGGCGATCATGTTTTCGGAATTCTATTTTTATCTGGCAGCAAATATTGAGAATATTGACCGGGAAAAGGAATTTCAAAATGCAGAGGACAAGTTTCCGACAATTTACCGCATAGACAGGATTCAGGAATTAAAGGTATTGGACGAGCACTACAGGATTCCGTATAAAGACCGGTTTGAGGAAGGCGAGTATCGTAAGCGGATCCAGTTTATGCAGGGAGGACGACTGCAGAGGACGGAATTTTGGTATAAGGGCGTCAATGTGGAGGCCGTGCTGGACCGTCTGCCTACAGCAAGGGTCCTGAAAAAGGAAGATGGAAGGTATCTGATCAGTGCGGAGACGTTTGGAAAGGGGATCGAGATGTGGCTTCGGAGCCAGGGGGATCAGATCGAGGTGATAAGGAAAGACGAAAATTAAAAAAATATAAGATTTTTTTGCAAAGGACATATCCTGTCCAGTCTTTTTGATACAATTTGTCTTATAACGATTTCTAACAGCAGATGAACGAGGAGGACAAGAGATGTTTTGTACAAATTGCGGAAAGAAAATGGATGAAGGTGTGAAGTTCTGTCCGGAATGCGGCGCGCCTGCAGGCAATGTGGCTAAGAGCGCAGAAAACGTTTGCGGAGAGGGCGGTGCACCGAAGGAATCAAGGATCTGCGGCATCGGGGATCTGGAGATACTTCGGCACATGGCAGAGAACGCAGGAAAGAGGAGGAAAACGGCCTCTGTTATCGCATTCATACTGATGCTCGCGTATGCTTTCCTGATGATACGGGGACTGCTGAACCAGCTGCAGTCTGTGCTGGAAGGCGGCGCGGATATGATGAGTGTCGTGCTGAATGTGTTTGTGATCATCCTTTTTACATGCGGTCTGCTGCATATCGGACTGGAAATCATTCTTCCGATCGTTCAGGCAAGAAAAGCGATTCACGCGGAGGAATATTTGAAATATATTCAGGTCAATGACAAAAGAGCCCTGATGCATGCGCTTGGACAGATGAAATGTTCTGCGGTAAAGAGTGTCTATATGGATGAGCGCGGCGATGTATGTGTGGCTGGCAGGAAGAGCAGGCATATTTTTACTGTGCAGGACAGCATTCCGGTCATGACTTCGAAAAGAAGAAATTATAAGGCTATATTAGAACGGGAAACGATCGCGGCATGTCTCCTCAAATTTCTGATTCCAGAGGCGCCGGTCAATGCCTATGAAAATGAGATAAGCAATCAGCGGCTGTCGCGCATGAGGCTGCTTATTGCCATTGTCGCGTGCGTTTGCGGGGTGATACTGGTGGCCATTGCCATTGTGTATACATCTGGCAGCAGTTATGTCAATATGGTAAAGAACGGCTATCCGGAACCGTATCCCGATATCACATATGGAGAGGCGTTTGAGGCATTTTTCGGAGAATGTGAATGGGAGTACTTCGAGTCAGGGGACGGACAGAATGTGGTGGAATTTCGGGGAAACTGCATGTACGGGGAAGAGCGTGCGGCAGTCACGATTCAATTTCTGGTATATGAGGATAAAGGAACCTTTGAGGTCTATACAGCTGCCATCAATGGTGAAGTACAGCCGGATCTGGTCTATTCCATATTGCTGTTAAAAGTCTTTGAGAGCTATAACGGTGACGGGGAGAGAGGGACGCTCCGGTTAGAGGACTTTCTTTCTGAAGAAAGTGACTCCGAAAAAAGTGACTCTGAAGTATATACGGCTGATGAATGGGCTGATTCTGTCAACGATTTGTCATACGGGAGCGGCAGTTATTACGAATTGGATACAGGGGTGGGTGATAGCATAACCATTTCATGGGAGAGCATCAGCGGGCTGTCAGGATTATGGAGTGACGGAAATATTGAGGTTTCCATCAGCATCTACTCTGACGCGGAATCGTATTCGTCCTACAGCGAGGTTGGAACCTGTTTCTTTGGCGAGATTCTAGGAGCATTGTATTTTATGGAATGTGACGGGGGCGATTATTACCTGATGTGTGATCTGGATCTGGGAGAGAGCTTTGTTCTGCGGTACTGGGGCGAAGATGCAATGGAAATTGTGGAGGCCACGGAGGGTTTAAATTCCGCTGCCGGTGCAACCCTGTACTGTGTGGAACATTACATATCCTGATATGCGCGTAAGGATACTTGCAGCCGAAGAACATGGTTTGGCCTGATATAACTGTGAGAGTGCCAGTATTACGGCACAGAAAAAAGTGTCCGCAGCAGTGCGGCGGACACAGAGACGCCCTATCCAGAGATGTCCTCGCAATGGAGTGTTAATTCTATGGTTTGAAGGTCAGCAGTGTGCATACCGGAATCTCCAATACATCAGCAAGATCCATCAGTGTATCCAGTGATATGGAGGTTGGCATGTTCGGCGCTTCGATATTGCTCATGTGCGTGCGGCTGATGCCGGCTAACTCGGCGAGCTGCAGCTGTGTCAGGCCTTTTAATTTACGGTAATAGGCAATGTTCAGCCCGATCATTCTGTATTCCTGTTCGCGGTTTCTGATCATGTTTTGTCACCTCGTATTTAGTTTAACGGAATTGGGGTGCGGGTAAACAATGGTATTATGTGTATATACATAAAACTATATTGCAAAACGATGCCCTTTATGCTAAAATTAATACAAAAGTCTCAAAAGAAAGTTGAATATAATTATTCTTAGGAATTTGCGACAAATAATTTGTTCAAATGACGCAGAATAAATTTTCATACTAAAGGCGGAGGAATGAGGCATACTTATCGCCAGTTCCTCAGTTTTGAACAGATAACGAAAAGGCTGAATGAGTGATTTCTGATAGGGATGTAAAGTTTGAGATTTGTCAATGGCTAACTGTCAGTATGCGAATATGACATATATTGACAATTAGCCATTTGAGTGTAATATTAGTAATAGTAATTTTTGTAGATGAAACTCGAACGATAGACTGTAAAGTGGGGATGGAGATGAAGAAAAAAGTGCTGATTTTTATTCTGGAAAAGGTTTTTCGGGAAAAAATCGATAAAGAAAAGGATTTAACAAAAGAAATCATTAGAATCTGTTTAAAGAAAAAGCAGGTCAAACGCGTTATTTTTTATATAGTGGCTGGTGAGCTTGTGTATGGGGGATTGTGTGTGATATTAGGATATGGAATAGCCAGGTGTTCTCTAAAATCAAAAGTTCGGTAAAAAGGAGATTGATATGAAATGTACGGGAAGCAGTGATGAAAGACAGGTCGAAAATACAATAAAAAGTCTTGAAAAGAAGTACACCCTGTTAACAATAGTCTCGTTAACAGGTATTTTAGCTGGGATTGAAAAGAATAAAAGAATTTATAAAATAGCTTTTATTTTGGCAGATATCGCACTGATAATCTGTACAATATCTGATTTACTTTACAATATAAAGATTAAGAAAGGCAGGTTTTACCAATGAATAAGCAAAAACTGGTAATGAAGTACCATCCGGCAAAAAAAGAAGTAGAATTTCATCGTTTTCAGAACGATAAGGAAGTTCCCATCAGAAGTGACAGCCGATTAATCACTTACATGAAGCAGAAAGGGAAGTTTGTCCTTCAGGATCATGGAAATCCTTTTTTTGATGATATTGCTAAAGCATTTGATGGGCTGAAATCAGTGGATATTGAGGTTATCACCACAAAATTGGATTATGAGGATTTTGTACAAATGACGGAATACTATAATGCGGGAAGCGCGTGTAAGATGAATCCAACATTATTAGCTGAGGTTGCTGACATGAATCGGACATTTCAGGAAGTTGTCAAACATGGTGAGGAAGCGATCGGGCTGCTTCAGTATCATAAACAGGAAATGTTTAAAATTCCTCTTGAAAACGAAAATGTTAAAAAAAGCGCTGAGGATTTTGCTCGGCAGATTGATGACGAGATTAAGAATATCAGGGAGAAAATCGACAGCCTGGGCGATAATAATGTCAGTCTGTGTTTTGCCGGAGTTTACAGTGCTGGAAAATCTGCATTGATCAATGCAATTCTCGGATATAGAATTTTGCCGGAAGCGATTGAGTCTAAAACGGCCAGAATGTTTCAAATATCCAGCCCCGGACATCGGGAAAATGTTAAGATCATATTCGATATTTCAGGTACCTATACAGAAATTGAATGGAACAGCGAAAACAATTGTTTTGAGTTTGCAAAGGGGCCGTCTGAAAATGATATCCGTGAAGAGATTCAGAATACCATGAATGATGTTAAGGAAAAACAGTACAGACAGCATGAGCAAATCAAGGAACTTCTTGAAAAATTAAATGAGTGTCCGAGTCCGGTTGTTTCTTCCTCTATACAAATAAAATTTCCTGTGTCGCTTGACAGTGAAAATGTGCAGTTTACTATTTATGATACCCCGGGAACGGATAGTAATTATAAGGCACATCAAAGGGTTCTTGAAGACGCGCTTGAGGAGCAGAGGCAGTCAATACTTATATTTGTTGCCAAATGTGATGGGCTGGAGGGAGAAGGAAACAATGCTTTGTTAAATTATCTCAAGGAAGCAGAAAAAAAGAGCAAGACAAGTATTGATATCGGCAGATCATTATTTGTTCTTAATAAGGCTGAAATGGTAAGTGCTCAGGAACGCTTAGCTTTGCAGCATCAGGAAATAAAAGCAAAAGAAGATAACGAGTTTTCTATCAAACTTTCAGATAAAAAGTTATTTTTTACATCCGCAAGATATGCATATGCTGCAAAGGCGGTTGTCAATAAGATTGCAACTGATATAGATAAGGGTTTTGTGGAAGGGGGGAAAGCCTTATTGACAATAGATGTAGTTCCAACAAGTTATTGTTACAGACAAAACAGGTGTGCAACATCTGAATTTGCGACAGAAAAAATGAAAGAGAGATGTGAAGCCGTTTTGGAAAAAGCAAGAGCTGACAATGATTCATTTAAAATATTGGAAGTGTGTTCTGGAATATATGCACTTGAAAGTGAGATTTTGATCTATGGCGAAAAATATGCGTCCGCGGTAAAAGCGTTTGCGATTATTGACAGTGTCGATAAAGCCCTGGCTAAATTAAGCAGTCAGGCAAATTCCCTGCGTGAAAATAATAAGGAAGAAATATCTGTCATTGAGAATAACATCAGGGAACTTCGGGAGACGATTACAAAAGCGATTGATGATGAATATCATAAAATTGAACTTCCAGTAAAACAGTCTTTGCCGGACGCTGTATGCAAAAAGCTGGGAATAGATAGTGCTACTTTACAGAGAACACTCATAGGCAATACCAAAAATTATCTTGACGAAAAGATAAAGGGATGGTTCTTCGGACTTGGGAAAGTGAAGTTTAAGGAGACAGACAGGGAGAAGACAAACAATAAAGTCGAACAGGTAATTGATGAATTTACAAAACGTTTTTTTTCGCAGAGAGAAAAATTGCTTACAGAACAAAGAGATAACTTTATGATGGCGGTAAAACGTACAATTATAGAGAATGGGAAAATCAGTGATTCAGCTAAGAATATTTTTCTAAACATTCCAGATCCCAGGATAAGTAAACCCAGAAAGCGTGATGAGATAAGCAGTATATATGATTCTCATAAAAGAATAGAAAAAGTATTATGGTATACAAAAGAGATTCTGGACAAAGATGAATTCTTACAGGACATTGAAGAAAAAATGATGCACGTGGCCAAGGAAATGACAGATGATTATGGAAAAGATTATCGGAATACGCTGGACTTCCTGCTCTTGCAAATTAAAAACATTTTTGAATCAAATCTTGAAAGATATTCCCTTTACATGAAAGCGATGATAGAGGATAAGGAAGCGATGATAAGACTGGGTGAGAGCATTTCAGGTGCGGCATGTGCTCTTGAAGAGTGTCAGGAATCACTTGACAGGATGATTTGGAAGGAGATCGGGCATGCTTGATATGCATAGATATTTTGACGGGAATCATGTAAATCGTGAGACTATCGCGGTGGACATAAGGGAGCAGAGACTGTCTCATGAGGAACTGATGTCCATTATAGCTGATCCTCGAATCTACGCTGAGTTTTACGGGGATTTCTATCGGGACAAAGTTTCAAAGAACCAGTGGGACAAAAATTATTTGGAAAAGTTATCCTATTCAGTGATAAGCGAGGGCTTTAACAAAGATTATTTGTTGTATCTGGAGGAAGTGGCTGGCTATGTGTCTGGGCGAAAGCGCAATGTTAAAATAGCAACGTGTATTATTATAGTAGTTGTTGCGATGACAGCACTCATGGCTGTGGCAGCCGGCTTATTTTCGAACAGCGGTCAGAAAGATAGCATGGGCCGTTCTTACAGCGAGTGTGTTTATTGTTGTTATTGTCAGTTTGATGCGAGGGAGTATACGAATGGATAAACCAAATGAACAGATCCTGCTTGATAATATTGGGAAGATTGCATTTACAATGGATAAAGCATATATTCCTCACCTCTCGTCGTAGTACGGGGTGCTG
>ERZ778504.386-NODE-386-length-47648-cov-9.586011_pt1 | contig 47648 bp, 44 predicted proteins | sample MGYA00510046_ERZ778504 | MGnify/ENA primary metagenome ERZ778504 (study PRJEB29527, sample SAMN07138964) | mouse gut metagenome | material: feces | host: mouse | place: China:Nanjing | collected 2016-01-25 ...
CATCTGGAAATTAATCTCCAGATGGTTAAGCCATTTCTTAACTAAATGACATTGCATCCAAGGTCTTTTTTTACTTTAGCTTTCGATATCCTCGATCGCGAAGGGCCGGAACCCTTCATCCGTAAGAATCATGATCGACCGGAATCCAGCCGCCTTCGCCAGCGCCAGACACTGGTCGAATCCCAAATCGAGATTCGCCCGGTTGTGGCAGTCGCTGCTTATGCAAATCATTCCGCCATGATCGTGAATGTGCTTCAACAGCGTCAAATGCGGATACGGCAGACGACGATAGCCTCTGGCGATCGCGCCCGTGTTCATTTCAAAAATCTTTCCGTTGGCGATGCCGACGTCGATCGCGTCAAACGCCATCGCCAAATACGCTGGATCCTCAAACCGGAAATAGCGGCCGTCCTCGTTGTATTTGGCAATCAAATCCACATGGCCGATGATGTCGACTTCCTCGCGCCGCGCCACTTCTTTGACGCCTTCGTAGTAATCGTGGGCCATTTTCAAGATATCGCCCTCGTACCAGTCCGTCAAAACCTGCTCGAAGCGGGCCTGGGAGTAGTCGACTGGCGCCACGTCGTTGTCTTTGACGACAAAATGGACGCTGCCAATGATGTATTCGTAGTCGTCATGGCTGAACCGCTTGCCAATCGAGTCCTCCTCGATGCCTAAGTAAATGCGAATGCGTCCGTCGTAAAGCGCGTTGGCGTGGTAAATGTCGCGCATGTATTGTTCCTCGCGCGCCTCGTCCATCGACATCACGTCGTATGGATGGTTGTATCCGTGTCCGGAAAATCCAATCGAGTCAAAGCCGCGGTCGATGGCTTCCAGAACCATTTCCTCCACAGTATCCTTGCCGTCACAATAAACAGTGTGGGTATGCAGATTTTGTTTCATACTATCCTTTTCTCCTTTAGTCGCTCTCATTTTCTCACCGAACAAAAGAAAAGTAAATGATCGCAAAGTGAAAATTCAATTCCGTATTTTGTGTATAATAAAGGCATGAACCTTGCCGAAAAAGTAAAAAAAAGACGAATCGAGCTCGGGCTCTCCCAGGACGAGCTCGCCAAGAAAATGGGCTACACTTCGCGTTCCTCCATTAACAAAATCGAAAAAGGGCGTCCCGTCAGCCAGAAAATCGTGCGTAGCCTCGCCGAAGCGCTCGACATGTCGTTCGCCGACTTGATGGGCATTGAGGCGCAAGCGCAACCTGTTCGCGCCAACGACGTCCCGCTGCTGGGCACGACCCAGCGCGTCGACACCGCCATTGTCGCAGACTTTTGTTTGTACGCCACCGACGACGCCATGCGCTGGGCCCATATCGAAAAAAACGACCTCGTGTTTTTCGTGACGCGTCCCCGGTATCCGTCCGGCTCCATCGTCGCCATTCGCCATCATGGCGACATTCTCATACGCCGGTACCATCGCTATGGCGACTTGCTCGTCTTCCGGGTCCAAACCGACTACGAGCAGGAACTTGCCGTCCACGCCGACGACGTCGAGTTTTTAGGTCTTGCCATCGCCCTCCAGCGAAAGCTATAAACCAGTACAACGCCCGGAACCAAACCGTCCCGGGCGTTGCTCTTTCTTTCCTTTATTGCGTCAAAACCGTGTACACATACACGCAGTTGCCAACAAGCCGCACATCGCGGGTGCCGGCGTCGATCCAAATCGAGTCGCCCTTTTGCGCGTGCACGATCGAATCCTCGTGCGTGATGACCGCGCTTCCTTCCAAAACAACGATGGAGCCAAACGAGTCCGCGTCCTGATGAATCGTCACCTCGCCATCGCAAACGGTGCGAAACATCGCGAAAACGTCCGTGTCGGCCAGCAGCGTCGTATTCGCCTGTCCGTCCCCGACGATTTGCCGGTCCGCCTCCTTTTGAAGAGCAGCCCCTTGCAGCCGAACCGCGTCAAGCACTTGCGCGAAAGAAAAGGAACGAAGCGGCGCGTCTTGCTGAACGGCCAAATACTGCACATCCGCGCCAATCGCGTAGACGGTTCCCGGCTCGATCACGAGCGCGTCGCCCGCCTGCACGGGAACCGGCCGGATCAAAGAGCCCAGCGTACCTTGCTCGACGTGCGAAACAAGCTCGTCGCGCGTCATGGCCGCGTCGAAGCCGCAATACACGCACCCGTCCTTCTTCGCGCTCAAAATATACAACGCCTGGATCTTTTCCGGATCCGGATCCACCTGGATCATCGACGGTTTTTGATTGTCGACCAGCACGATTGAAATCGGAAAATACGGATACGCTTTCGCGAGCGTGCCCGCCTTGTCCGGATTTTCCTCGATATAGCGCTTAAGCGTTTGCCCCGCCCAACATCCTGTCACGACAACGGACGGATTCTCGCTGTTGACGCGAAGCTCCCACTGCTGGGCAATCGGGCCTTCTTGCGTCACGCCGAACGCGCGTAGCGCCTGGCCGCCCCATTCATAGCATTTGGCATACGGTGCCAGTTTGATTACACTCATATCCTACCTCCGGATGAGCCGTTTCTCATCCCCATCATTATAAAAGAACAAGACAGCTCCGGCCTGCCGGATGCTTTTTTTTACGATTCCTCGGTCCGGTCGAGAAAATACGTCGCCTCCATATCCGCCGTGCTCAATGCGAACGACAGCGGATAATGCTCGAAGCTGTATCCGACATTGCGCGCCGGATCCTCGTTCGAAAAGCCCATATGGTAGCGGATGGCGAACGCCTCCTCTCGTGTCAAATGAAAATAGCTTTGCAGGATGTAAACCGACTTTTCGCCATGCCCGAACGGGATCTTGTCATCGAACTCGTAATACGGCACCTGCACCCACTGACCGTTCACCTTTTTGTTGCGGGTCGACTCCTTGTACACGTTGATTTTGCAGATGTCGTGCAGCAGCGCGACAATCGCGATCGTTTCTTGCGAATACTCCATTTTGTATTCGTCGTGGCAGCGCGGCCGCGCCAAATAGTCTTTCAGGCACTCGTAGACGTGCAGGGAATGTTCGACCAGCCCGCCTTTGTAGTTGCCATGAAAGCGCGTCGAAGCCGGCGCGTCGAAAAAGTCCGAATGCTTCGAGCACAAATACTCCAAAAACTTGTCCGCGCCCGGACGCTGAATGTTTTCCTTGTAAATTTGAATAAATTTTTCCTTGTTGTTCATGGACTTATTTTACCACGCCCGAATGCCGAAAAACAGGGCGCCGTTGCGCTTCGCTCGCCTTTCAAAAACAAACCGCGCTATACTTTTCATATGAAATCTTCTAAATACAACCTTGTCGACTGGTTTCAAAACGTCGTCGCCACGTTTCCAAACCATGCGGCGCTCCAGGACGACCACCATTTCTTATCCTATCGCGAGCTGGACGCCTTGAGCGACCAAATCGCCGTCCGGCTTCAAGACTGCCGCCACGTCGCCATCCTCATGGAGCATAGCTTCGAAATGATCGCGGCCATGCTTGGCGTTTTAAAGGCGGGCGCGGCCTACGTGCCCATCGAACCCGGCTTTCCGAGCCGGCGCATCGAAATCATGCTGGCCGAGGCGGGCGTCGACCAAATCGTCACCGACGCGTCCCATGCCGACGACCTCGCCGGGCTTTCTTCGGTTGCCCCTATCGACGTCTTGCTCGCCCGCCTACCCAAGCCGTTTACGCCACGTCCGATCGCGAGCGAAACGCCCGCCTACATTTTGTACACGTCCGGAACGACCGGTCGTCCCAAAGGGGTGTGCGTCACGCATGGCAACGTCTGCCATTACGTTCGCGCGTTCCAACACGAGTTTTATCCCGACCCGCGCACCCGCATGCTGCAATCCAGCGTGTGCACATTCGATATTTTCGTCGAGGAAGTGTTTACCACACTGCTGTCGGGCGGCACGCTCGTCATGCCCGAGGGCGACACACGCCGCGACTTTCACGCGCTGATGGATTTTTGCGCGCGGCATCGCTGCACAAGCATGAGCGTGTTTCCGGTTATGGTGGAACGCATGAACGAGGAAGGCGTCGTTCCTTGCGGGCTGAAGCTTCTCATTTCCGGCGGCGACGTTTTGCGCGCCAGCCAAATCGACCGCATCCGGGACAAAGTCGTTGTCTACGACACGTACGGTCCTTCCGAGACAACCGTTTGCTGCTCATACTACAACGCCAGCCAGGGCGAGGCGCTGGCGGATGGCACGTTTCCAATCGGCCATCCGGTGCTGGACACGACGATTCGCATTTTGGATAAAGCCGGCAACGAAGTACCGGAAGGATGTGTGGGTGAGATTTGCATCGAAGGGGGCGGCGTGAGCCTTGGCTACATTGGCGACCACGCCAAGGAAAACGAGGCGTTTGTCACGCGGGCCGATGGAAGCCGCCTGTACCGCAGCGGGGATCTGGGCTACGTGCTGCCCGACCACAACCTCGCGTTTTTGCACCGAAAGGATCGTCAAATCATGATCGAGGGCAAACGAGTCGAACCCGACGAGGTGGAAAGCGTCCTCCATCAATACCCGGACGTGAAGCAAGCCGCCGTGGTCGTGTGGCGCGACCAGATGGATCGCTCCCACATGAAAGCGTTTATCGTGTTTCGAAACGGACAAAGCGGACTTGCGGGGCTGAAACCGTTTCTGGCCCGCTACCTGACGCCGTTCATGATTCCGGAACAATTCGAGATTCGCGACCGGCTGCCGATGACAGCCAACGGCAAAGTGGACTACAAGGCACTGGAAAGGAGTCTGGCATGATGGAAATCCGGCTGGTTGACGTCAGCGAGCTGGGCACGCTCATGACCTGGCGCATGATCGTGTTGCGCGAAGTGTTCGATGTACCCGCGAACGACCCGATGACGGCTTTGAAAGCCCAAAACGAGGCCTACTACGCGCGCCATTTGGCCGATGGCTCCCATATCGCCTGTTTCGCGGTGGACGAGGGCGAAATCGTTGGCTGCGGCGGGGTATGCCTGTATGACGAAATGCCAAGTCCCGACAACCCGAACGGCCGCTGCGCGTATTTGATGAACATCTACGTCCTCCCGTCGCGACGCAAAAAAGGAACCGGCCGCCAAATCGTGTCGTGGCTTGTCGAACAAGCGAAAAAAAGAGATGTCCAAAAAATTTATCTCGAAGCGTCCAAGCCCGCGATTCCATTGTATGAAAGCATGGGATTCGAGCCGATGGTCGACTTTTTCCACCTTCCTTGAAAGGAGTCTTTATGAAAACTATTCCCACAACAATCGACGGGCGGCAAGTCGTCTTGTACGACTGCGAACAGCCCGCATCTCCTCTTATCGTCCTGATCGCGTCGTCGCAAATCGCGCCCGCCGTTTTGAAAGTGTGCGCCCGTCTGGATCCGATCGCCTTTCACTTGCTCGTGTTCGACGATTTGCACTGGGACGAAGATCTTTCGCCGTGGCCCCACGAGCCGGTCGTGCAGCGCGACGACCATTTTACCGGCGACGCGCCTCGTTTTTTGCAAATTGTCCAAAACGCGGTTTCCTGGGCGAAGCGCACCTTGCAGGCAGACACGCCGGTCATCGTGGCCGGGTATTCCATGGGCGGCTTGTTCGCTTTGTACGCGGCGTACATGTCGACGATGTGCGAAGGCGTCGTCTGCGCGTCCGGGTCGGTATGGTATCCCGGCTTTTACGAGTTCGCCACAACCCACAGCATGAAAGGCCAGCCGAAGGCGATTTATTTGTCGCTGGGCGACAAGGAATCGCGTACGAGCAATCCATATTTGCGCCAAACCGGCACGATCATGGAAAAGCTCGCCCGATTTTATAAGGCGCTCCATATCCCGTGCGTGCTAGAATGGAATCCGGGCAACCACTTTGTGGATGCGGACTTGCGGCTTGCCAAAGGCATCGTGTGGACGTTGCAGCAGCTTTCGATACGGTAAAAGAAAAAGCAGACCTGCGAGTGTGTCTGCTTTTTTACAGCGCGACCGGCGAAATTTTTTCGTTTTCCCCGATCATATGTTTGACGTCTTCAAGATCCGGAATCGACGAGGCGGCGCCTGATCGCGTCACCGCCAGCGCCGACGCGGCTGAAGCGTATTGGAGCGCGTCCTCGATCGAACGGCCCTGGTCAAGCATGGCGCAATAATAGCCGGTGTATGTGTCTCCGGCGCCGGTCGTGTCCTTGGCCTCGACTCGATAGGCGGGCATGAACAACGTCCGTTTTCCGTCCATGTACAAGGATCCTTTCGACGACAGCGTCAAAACGATGGACGAGCCGGGGTACCGGTTTTGCCATTGCGCGCACAACGTTTGCGGATCGCCGGTGGTTTTCAGCAGCTGCTCGATTTCCACCTCGTTGGCTACAAGACACGACACAAAGGAAAGATCGTCCGGGATATCTTTGGTCACAGGCGCGGGATTGAACACCACGAAACAGTCTTTTTCTTGCAGGCAGGCCGCCAAATCTTTCAAATTGGAAATCTCGTTTTGGATCAGGACGATGTCGTCTTTGTCCACAAAACGCAATATTCGCTCAAAATCGGCTTTCTTAAAATCGTGGTTGGTTCCCGGCACGAGCAGGATGCAGTTTTCCGCGTCCGGATCTCTTTGGATGATGGCGCGCCCGCTCAATCCCCCGCTTTGGATGTCCACAAACGACGTGTCGACGCCCGCCGCCTTCAACGTGTCCGTCAATAGCTGCCCATCGCTTCCGGCTTTTCCCGCCATCCGTGTTTTCGCGCCCGCCCTGGCGCAGGCGCACGCCTGGTTGAGTCCTTTCCCGCCGGGCAGCACCTCGCTGTGGACTGGCATCAGCGTCTCCTTTGGGCGCACAAAATGGTCCACGTCAAAAAACATGTCGATATTCATCGAACCAATCACATACACTGCCATTTCAAGCCTTCTTTCTAAAACAAGTTCAAGTATTCAAACGCGTTGTACAACCCGTTTTCGTTCACGTCGTCCGTGATGTAGTCGGCTGCCTCCTTGATTTCCACACCACCGTTGCCCATCGCGACGTTGTAGGCGCAAAGCTCGAACATCGACAAGTCGATTTTGGCGTCGCCAAACGAAATGGTGTCTTTCTGGTCCGCGTTCAAATGATCGAGCAGCACTTCGATCGCCTTCTTTTTCGTGATGCCGGCCGGTCCAAGATCGCCAAAGAGCGCCAGTTCTCCTTTGCCGCCCCACGTGTTCGCGATCAAATCCGGGAACTCCGTCTTCGAATCGAGATGGTCCTGATAGTCGGACAAAATAAAGCTAATCTTGTTCACGTCGTCGCGATACAAATCCTCGCCCTCGGCGTAAATGAAGCTGTTCACAAAATTAGCCGCCGCTTCCTTGGCGGTCATTTCGTCGGCGCCCTTGCCCGTTCCATACCGGAACATGACCGCCGGCCCCTGCTCTTTCATGTAGTGGTTGGCGTACATGCCCGAGTTGGCTTCCAAGTAAAAACCAAGCTGACGCTCGTTGCACCAGTCCACGATGCGCTTGACGTCCTCTCTTGACAAGCCTTGATGCATGACGACTTCGCCGGCGTCCTCCACATACGCCCCGTTGCCACCAATCATGCCGTCGAGTTCCGGCAGCTCGCGCTGTTCGATTTCCGCCTTCGAGCAGCCGGTGCAAATGTACACCTTGTGTCCGTTGGCCCGCGCCTTGTCCACGGCTTCCTTCGCGGATGCCGGGCAATGCGCCGAGTAGTCGATTAGCGTGCCATCCACATCCAAAAAAACGATTTTGCTCATATTCTCCTCCTTTTTCCTTGACTTTCACCCTCATTGTAACAAAATCGCTTCTTCCTGAAAACGCTTAGAAAAAAGATGGAACGCTGTTTCGCTCCATCTACAATTCCGTATACTTTTTCGCGTTTCCCCGCGCCTTCTCAACCGGATACTTGCGCTCGTTTTGCGTCATTTTCGCGTTGACGATCTCATCCTCGTCCCAGCCAAAGGCATCCAGCATGTTTTGACAGTACACCATCACATCCGCAAGCTCCTCTTTCACATGCGCCTCGTTGAAATCTGTGTCGCTCCATTGGAAGCACTCGAGCAGCTCGGCCGCCTCGATCACGATCGACTTGGCCAGATTGGCGGGCGAATGGTATTGTTCCCAGTCCCGTTCCTCGCTAAAACGGCGGATACGCGCTTTCGTCGTGTCCTTCATGACCGGATAAAGCGCTCGTCCTTCGCTTCGTTTTCGATGGGCGTAAAGCGCTCGACGCGCATGTGCAAGTCGTATTTTTCGCGCAGCGCGGTTAGCTTTTCCATCATCCACGACGCGTGGTGGGCGTCGATGGCAGCCTGATCGCGCCACTGGTCGATCAGCATGACGGTTTCCGGATCGTCGGCGTTGAAAAAATACTCGTAGCGCTCGTTGCCGTCCTCGTTTCGAATCGCGTCCACGACACCGGATTCAACCATTTCCTTCACAAACGCCCTGGCGCTTCCGTTTTGGCCTGTGTAGTACAAATTCACCGTAATTTTCATCCTCGTACTCCTCTTTCTTTTTGTTTATTATACCATCTACTCGGAAGCGGAAAATTTATTTTTTGTTCGAAGCAGCACGAACAGCGCGCCCAGCTCGATTCCGAAACCGGCGCCCGACAGCAGCTCGTTGAATGGATACGGGAAAATGTCCAGAACGCCGACCGATGTGATGAGCATGCCGAGCACGATCACAAGCAGGCAGCGGTCTTTTTTTGTTTTGCGCCACGTCCCGCCTTGCGAAGCGGCTTTCAGCTGCTCCACCCGCTCGTTCATCGCGATCGCGCCCCGCAGCAAAGTGAAGAACATCAAAAACAGCACAACCGCCGCCGCCAGAAAGATCCAGTCCCGATCCATCCAGTACGCGTACAACTGCATATACATGACAAGAAGCTCCAGGATGGCGACGGCCTTGAACATGTTGCGGATCTTGCGGTACTGGCCGATCTTCGATTCGTAATCGGTATACAGTTCGAGCGGTCCGTACGACGCCTTGCGGCGCACCAGAAACCAAAAGCCCGAGCAGCAAAGAAACTCGATGTCCATTTCCTTGAGCAGCTCCCGATACCCGGAGGAGAGCGTCAGCACGTTGTCGTTCAAGTCGGTATCGAAGACGTATTCGCCCGGCACGCACGGTTCAAACGTGTAGAGGCCGTACTTGAAGCGCTTGAGCGCCCACCCGTTTTGACACATGGCGTTCAGCCATTCGATTTCCTTGTCCTTGTCGAACATCAGTTTAAACTTTCTCATACGATTCCCTCACTTTCTTCGCGTCTTCCAGCATTTTTTTCAATCGCTTTTGCTCTTCGTCAAATACGCGGCGTCCTTCGTCCGTCAAAATGTATTCCTTCTTCCGGCGCGCGTCCTCCTCATCCTTGTATACGCGGATCCATCCTTTTTTCGACAGGTTTTTGATCGCTCCATACAAGGTGCCTGCACCAAGTGTCACGCGGCCCGCCGTTAGTTCCTCCACCTCTTTGGCGATGCCATATCCATGCAGCGGCCGGTGCAGGACGAGCAGGATATAGTAAATCGTTTCCGTCAATGGCAAATCCGGATTCATTGGCTTTCCTCCTTCTATCGCGGCTCAATATATCGCCTAACGTTATATCTGACTCCATTATATCGCATAGCGATATAATGCGCAACAAAAAAAGACAGCAACTCACTATTTTGCTGTCTTCGAGCCGATGATTGCTTCTCGAACGTCCAATCCAACCGGGCGCCTTTGCGCCCATTTTGACGATCCTTGTCGTTTGACTTTTGCGCCAAACGGTGTCCGCCAGTTCGGGTTGCCTCTTGTGCTCTGAACGAATTTCGAGACGCCACGCATCACCATTGTTTTGCTTCCGCTATAAGATTGGATCGTTCCTAAGGATTCGCGGGCCAGATCGGTCGAAAGCGAAAACATACCTGAATCATTCCAGGGAAAGCGGGTCCGAGATATCCGACGATATCTTCCTTATGCCTCCATCATAGCAGGATTGGTCGGCTTTTCAACGATTTTGCTTCCACCGGCTTTCAGCACCCGGGCTTCCAAATAGCGGGCGATTCCATCCTCGTCGTTGCTTGCCGTCACAAAATCGGCCGCGGCTTTCAGCGAAGGCACCGCGTTGCCCATGGCCACGCCGGTTCCCGCCCACGCCAGCATGGAGGCGTCGTTTTGGGCGTCGCCAAACGCGATCGCCTCCTTTGGGGCAAACCCCGCCTTGTCCAGCGACTGCCGCAGCGCTTCGGCTTTGTCGATGCCTTGGGCGGTAAACTCGTAGTAAAAATCGGCGGTGAACATACTGTTAAGCACCCCGTCAAACGGTTTGGCCATTTCTTGGGCGTGCGCGCGCAAATACGAAGGCGTGCCCGCGACCAGGATCTTGTGGGTCGGAAAATCGACAAACGCGACGAGATCCTTTATTTCGCATAACCGGTACCGGTTGCTTCGCGCCTCGTATTCGACGACGTTGAACGGTTTTCCATCCCGCTCAATCGTTTTGAACACATCGTTGGTAAACATGTATTCGCCATGGTCGACGAGCACGACGACGTCGAACTTTTTCATATGCTCGAGCACGGCTTGGCTCTCTTCCACGCGCATCGCCCGCTCAAAAAGCACTTCGCCGGTTTTGGCGTCGAGCACCATGCCGCCATTGAAGGCGACAAGCAGTCCGCCATATTCATCCATTTTCAAATCTTTTGCCAGGCCCGCCAGCCCGTTGACCGGCCTACCCGACGCGAGAACGAGCCGGCAGCCTTGCGCCTGGGCTTTCAGCAGCGCGTCCTTCGTGCGTGGCGTCAGCTCCTTTTTCGAATTGAGCAGCGTCCCGTCGATATCGAGCAGGATCGCCTTGCTCATTGTTCTTTCTCCTGCACGTTGCCGCTCGACACCGCTTCCTCCGGCGCGTCCAGCGGCAGCCAGGACAACACGTCGAGGATCCAGCGGTCCCAGAAATCCCAGTCATGGCCGCCCGGGCCTTCCCTCCACGTCACGTCGTAGCCGAGTGCTTCCAGCTCGTCCCGGAACGCGCGGTTACACGTCATGAGCGCGTCCTCGGTTCCGCACGTCAAATACATTTTCGGCAGCGGCTTGCCGCTTTTCGCCAGCGTTTTGGCCAGCGTACGAAAATCCTTGTCGGAGCCAGGCAGCTTGTCAAGGTCGCCAAACACGCTTTCCAAATACGAACGGCGCGCGATTGGCATCGGCGCGTCTTCCGTGGCGTGCACGAAGTCCTCGATTTGGAGCGCGGCGCTCAGGCCGGCGATGTGCGAAAACAAGTCGCTGTACTTCAACCCGTTGGTCACCGCCCCGTAGCCGCCCATGCTCAATCCCGCGATAAACGTGTCCTCCCGCTTGTGTGAAAGATGGAACATGTTTCTGGATACAAGGACGAGCTCCTTGATGTACTGCGAAAATTTGTCGGTTGATTTTTCATGGTCGACGTAAAACTTGTTTTCACCCGACGGCATGATGACCGCCAGGTTGCGGTCCTGCGCCCAGCGCTGGATGCGCGTGCCGTTAATCCAGTCGGTGCAGTCGCCAAAGACTCCGTGCAGCAAGTACAGCGTCTTGAACGGTTTCTCCTGCCGGATCCGGCCGTCAAAATACATCTTGTCGCACGGAATGATCGCCCGGAACGTCGTCTGGCGCAGCAGCGCCTGCGAGAAAAAATTCACTTCCACAAATGCCATATTCCCAACTCCTTTCTAAAGCGAACTGCCAAAATCGCTTGTCAGCACGTTGCCGGTCAGAGCCTTGGATTCGTCGCTTGCCAAAAACAAGACGAGATTGGCCACGTCTTCCGGCTGGCACGGCCGCACCTTCAAATCCGCGTGCTTGGCCATCTGGGAAAACATATCCATGTTCATATTGTCCGGCCGCATACCCGCCACCATCGGCGTTACGATCGTTCCCGGGCATACGGCGTTGCAGCGGATGTTGGTTCCCGCGTAACGAAGCGCCGTGTGTTTGGTAATGCCTAAAACCGCCGCCTTGGACGCGACGTACGCCGCGCCGCCGCAGCCAAGAAGGCCGGCAATCGAGTCGACGTTCACGATGCTGATGGGACGCTCCCCGTTTTCGTTGCGAAGCACGGCGCGCATCAAATCCATCGTGCCGATTGTATTCGTTTGCAGCAGCCGGGCGAGATCCTCGTCCTCGAATTTGTCGATTGGCTTCAAACCCTCTTCCAGCACGCCCGCGTTGTTGACAAGAATGTCGACCGATCCAAACGATTCGTTGACGACATCGACTAAACGCTCGCAGTCTTCCAGCTTGGAAATATCGGTTGTGACCGTCAGGACGTTCCCGCCATTCGCCTCGATGGCTTGCGCCACCTCCTTTAATTTGTCGGCCCGGCGGGCGGTGATGACGACGTTGGCGCCTTCTTGCGCGAAAAGTTTGGCCGTCGCCGCGCCAACCCCGGAATTTCCTCCGGTAATGATCGCGACTTTGTTTTGTAATCTGTTCATCGTTTTTCCTCCTGTTGTTTTCATTAATTGTATGATACTTCAATTTTTTGTGCATTGCACGAAAAAACGAAAGCGTTTTCAAAAGAAAACAGACAGAAAATCGTCTGTCTGCCTCTTCTTATTTGTTAACCGGCCGCAATGGCAGCCGCATTTGAAACCATTCAACATCGCCATGAGTGGACGCCGACAGGCCTTCGTTACGGTAGCCAAACTGCTCGTAAAAGGAAACGAGCCGCTTTTTACACGTCAGCACGATGGATGTTTTGCGGTCGCGTTTTGCCTGTTCGATCAAGGAACGCATCAGCGTTTTGGCCACACCTTGATGCTGCCACCCCGGCAGGGTGTCCAAGCCGAAAATCATCACATGGTTTCCATCCGGATCATGAAGACCGGCGTCCTCGTACATCGCGTCGCGCAAGTCGGGTTCGTTGGTGCACATTCCATTCACGAAGCCGACGATCTGTCCTTCCATTTGCTGGACGAGAAAGTAAGGACCAAACTGTTCGACGCGCCGGGCGATTTGTTCCGGTGTCGCGGCTTCCGCCACCGGAAAGCACGCGGCTTCGATGGCGGCTAAGGCGCACACATCGGTTGGATTGGCAATCCGGATCATGCTAGCCTCCAAACGACACGTCCACATTGCCCATGTTGACGTCGATTTGCACAAGCGCCGGCCCGTGATGAGGATGGTGTTCATCGCCGTCCATGTCGACTTCGCCCATGTCGCAATCCGCCTCGATCGTGTAGTTTTCCGGTTTGTCGAGCAGAGCGAGATCCACGTCGCCCATGCCGCAGTCCACAGTCATCGTCTTTTTCACGATGCCGTCGAAATCAAGCGAGCCCATATCCAAATCGAGCGTCGCTTCGTCGAACTGGCTGTTTTTCACTTCCACGTTGCCCATGTTGGCGTCGACAACACAATGCGCCAGCGTCAGGTTTTCCAGCTGAACGGAGCCGAGGTTGTTTTTAACATCGACCGTCCGCACCGTTTTTGGCAAGGTGATCCGGATTCGCGGGTCGAGATCATGGAACACGACATCCTTTTTTGATGTCAGGGTGTTCGTGTACGTCGTTCCCTTGGTCGTGGCGCTCCACTCCAGCGTGCCGCCTTTTTCGTCCAGACCCGGCAAATTCCACGTTTCAATGGAGAACCGGTCGCCGCGTACGATTTCCACTTCGCCAATGTTCGCGTCGAGCTTGTATGTCGTAAAGTCGCCTTCGATGTCGTACGTATGGTGTTCGCCATGGTTTTCATTTCCCAGTTTGCCGTCGCTTCGAATCGTCGTGTACGCGAACAGTTCCGGCCCGCGGCTGCGGTAGGCGATGGCGCACAACAGCAGTCCGCTCAACACGCAGACGATGCCGGCAATGCATAGTTTTTTATGTTTCATCTCATTCACCTCGATTTCTCAATTTGCGATACAGGCGGGCGATGCCGCGCGACAAAGCCGGAAAACCGACTTTGACGATCCAGCCGATAGCCAGAAACACGAGAATGACCGCGCCGACACTTGTCAAAATGATTCCCAGCAGGAAGATGGAAACCATGAAGTCGGTTCCTAGCGTCATCACGAACTGATAGACGCACAGGAAAAACGCGAGGATGAGCGCCAGAAGCACCATGCCCAGCGAAAACAACAGCGCGAGCACCGTGACGATGGCGGCGAATACGAGTGCTAGCGCGGCGATCGCGAGCGGAAGCGCGATGGGGAGGGCGAAGATGCCCAGCACGATGACGCCAATCGTCTTCCATGCCGAATGGGCTGACTGCGGCTGCGGCTGTCTTGCGGCGTTGGGAATGCGAGGCGGCACGTTGGCGGCCAGATCCGCGCGGATGATGGCGGCGTATTTTTCCGGCGCCCCCAGCTCGGCGATGACGTCCTGCTCATGCTCGGGACCGGCTTCCTCGAAATATTCGTTTAAGTACACGAGCGCGTCCGAGACGTCCTTGACGTCCAGTCCATTGAGCTGGTACTGCACGATTTGGATATATTGTTGTTTTGTCATACATGGCTCCTTTCCAAAATGTCCTCCACTTTCCGAATGTACGCTTTCCAGTCGCGTTCGTACGCTTTCAGCCGGTCCCGTCCTTGCGGGGTAATCGTGTAATACCGGCGATTGCGGCCATCAAACGGTTTGTCGTACGTGGACAGGCACTGTTCCTTGGTTAGACGACGCAAAACCGGATAGAGCGTCGACTCGGAAACATTCAACGTTTCTTTCACTTCGTGCGTCAGCTTGTAGCCGTACGTGTCTTCCTTGGATACAAGAGCGAGGACGCACAAGTCGAGAATGGTTCCTCCATATTGAAATCCCATAATATTATCTCCTTTAACTATATTATATTTCATATAATATTATTTGCAAGAAAAAAGTATAGAGAATTTCCCTATACTTCGATGTTCGCGCGAATCGCCGCGCCCATTTCCTTCGTTCCAACCGGAATCATGCCCTCGCTCATCATGTCGGCTGTGCGCAGGCCCTGATCCAGCACCGCGCCAACGGCTTTCTCAATGTCGTCCGCTTCCCTGGCCATGTCAAACGAATAGCGAAGCATCATCGCGGCGGACAAAATGCACGCGATCGGATTGACGATGTTTTTTCCGGCAATATCGGGCGCCGAGCCATGGATCGGCTCGTACAAGCCGTTGGTCGTCTTTCCAAGCGAGGAGCTTGGAATCATGCCAATGCTGCCGGTAATTTCGCTCGCTTCGTCGCTCAGGATGTCGCCAAACAGGTTTTCCGTCACGATGACGTCGAACTGGGCCGGATTTTTGCAGATTTGCATCGCGCAGTTGTCGACAAACATCGTCGAGTATTCGACATCGGGATAGTCTTCCTTCAACCGGTCGAACACCTTCACCCACAGACGCGACGTTTCGAGCACGTTGTGTTTGTCGACCATGCACAGTTTTTTCCGGCGTTTGCGCGCGGTTTCGAATCCGATGCGGCCGATGCGCTCGATTTCATGTTCCGAGTACGGCATCGTGTCGATGGCGCAAAGCTCCCCGTTTTGCTCAAACTGCTTGTGTTCGCCAAAATACGCGCCGCCAATAAGCTCGCGCACGATCAGAAAGTCGATACCCTGATCGACGATTTCCTTTTTTAACGGCGAGGCGTCGGCGAGCTGAGGCCAGATTTTGGCCGGCCGGTTGTTGGCATACAAGCCCATGCCGGCCCGTAAGGCAAGCAGCCCTTTTTCCGGTCGCTTCTCGCCGGGAAGGCCTTCCCATTTCGGACCGCCGATGGCGCCAAGCAGCACGGAATCCTGCGCGCGGCATAAGTCGAGCTGGCTTTGCGGCAATGGCTCGCCCATGACGTCGATGGCTTCCCCGCCCATCAGGATCTTTGTGTATTCGAATTCGTGTCCGTACTTGTTCGCGATCGTATCGAGAACCGCGATTGCCTCCCGGACGATTTCGGGCGAGGAGCCATCGCCCCAGATCACACCAATTTTCTTTTTCATGCGTTTTCCTCCCGCAACGACATCATGAGGCCGCCCGCGTCGATAATGCGTTGAATAAATGGCGGAAACGGTTCGGCCTGCCACGTTTTGTTTTGGGTCAAATCGGTAATCAAGCCGGTCTTGAAATCGACGTGCACTTCGTCGCCGGGCGCGATCGCGTCGGCCGCCTCCTCGCATTCAAGAATCGGCAGGCCGATGTTGATGGCGTTGCGGTAAAAGATGCGGGCGAAGCTTTTGGCGATGACGCAGCCCACCCCGGCTGTCTTGATGGCGAGGGGCGCGTGCTCTCTGGATGAGCCGCAGCCAAAGTTCCATCCGGCGACGATCACGTCGTTGGAGCGCACCTGCTTGACAAAATCCGGGTCGATGTCCTCCATGCAGTGAAGCGCGAGTTCTTTGGCGTCCGGCGTGTTTAAATAGCGGGCCGGAATGATGACGTCGGTGTCGACGTTGTCTTTGAATTGAAATGCTTTTCCTTGTACGTTTTCCATAATTCTCATTCCTCTCTTGGATCGGTAATGTACCCGGTGAGCGTGCTGGCCGCAGCCGTGTACGGGCTGGCCAAGTACACTTCGGAGCTTGTGTGGCCCATGCGGCCGACAAAGTTGCGGTTCGTCGTGGAGATGCAGCGTTCGTTTTCGGCCAAAATGCCCATGTAGCCACCAAGGCACGGCCCGCATGTCGGCGTCGACACGACGCAGCCGGCGTCGATGAACGCTTCGGTGTACCCGCGCCGGATGCATTCTTTGTAAATTTGCATCGTAGCCGGAATGATGATGACGCGCACGCCATCGGCGACTTGTTTTCCGTTCAAAATCTGGTACGCGGCTTCCATATCTTCGAGGCGGCCGTTCGTGCAGCTGCCAATGACGACCTGGTCGATGGCGATCGCGCTGCCTTCCTTTGCGGTATGGGTATTTTCCGGCAAGTGCGGATAGGCGACGGTTGGCTCGAGCGTGGACAAGTCGATTTCGATTGTTCGCGCATATTCGGCATCCGGATCGGCTTCGTACACGGTCCACGGCCGTTTCGAGCGGCCGGTCAAATACGCGATGGTCACGTCGTCGACGGGGAAAATACCGTTTTTGGCGCCGGCTTCGATCGCCATGTTGCAGATGGAAAGACGGTCGTCCATGGAGAGCGACGCGACGCCTTCGCCGGTAAATTCGAGCGATTCATACAACGCGCCGTCGACGCCGATTTCACCAATCAAATGCAGGATCACGTCTTTGCCGTTCACATATTTTGGCAGCTTGCCGGTGAGCACGACGCGGATCGCGGCGGGCACTTTGAACCACGCCTCGCCGGTCGCCATGCCGTAGGCCATGTCGGTGGAGCCGACGCCGGTGGAAAACGCGCCAAGCGCTCCGTACGTGCATGTGTGGGAGTCGGCGCCGATGATACAGTCGCCGGCGGTCACGAGGCCCTGCTCGGGGAGAAGGGCGTGTTCGATGCCCATTTTTCCGACATCGAAGAAATTTTTGATGTCGAAGCGGTTGGCGAACTGGCGGCAGGCGGCGGACTGCTGGGCGGCTTTGATGTCTTTGTTTGGAACAAAGTGGTCGAGTACGATGTTGATTTTCTCGTTGTCGTACACTTTGTCGAATCCGGCTTTGTCAAATTCGCGGATGGCGACGGGTGTCGTGATGTCGTTGCCAAGCACGCTGTCGAGCTTGACTTCGATGAGCTGGCCGGCTTTGACTTCGTCCAGTCCGGCGTGCGCGGCCAGTATTTTTTGGGTCATTGTCATTGGCATAATCCTATTCCTCCTCTTTCAAACCGTTGTTGATGGCGCTCACGAGCGCCTTGATGCTGGCGCGGATGATGTCGGTGTCGGTTCCGGCGCCCCATGTGTAGTGGCCGTCTTCCCAGGCGATGCCGACGTAGCCGGCGGCGCGGGAGTGCGAGCCTTGATCGAGCGAGTGCTCGTTGTAGCTTTGAAGCGTAAAGGAAACGCCAAGTCCTTCTTTCAGGGCGTTGCACACGGCGTCCAGACGTCCGTTTCCGACGGCGACGAGTTCGATTTTGCGGCCGCCGATGAGCGCGGTCACGGTCGCTTCGGTCATGCGTCCTTGTTTGAAGTGCGCTTCACGGACATATACCGGATGGTCTTTGTTGACGTACGTCTTTTCAAAGATTTCGAGCACTTCCTCGGGACTGAGTTCCTTGTGGGCGTGGTCGCTGACGCTTTTGACGGTATAGCCGAAATGTTCACGCATTTTTGGCGGCAGCGTGTAGCCGTAAGACGTTTCGAGGATGTAACCGATGCCGCCTTTTCCGGATTGGGAATTAATGCGGATGACATCGCTGTCGTACGTTCTGGACACGTCGTGCGGATCGAGCGGGATGTATGGCACGCTCCATTCGAGCAGCTCTTTGTCTTCCCGCCATTTCATGCCTTTGGCGATGGCGTCCTGATGGGAGCCGGAGAAGGCGGCGAACACGAGCTGGCCGGCGTAGGGCTGTCTTGGCGAGACGTGCATCCGGGTCAGGCGCTCGTAGCGTTCGACAATGGATGGCATGTTCGAGAAGTCGAGTTTTGGATCGACGCCGTGGGTGTACATGTTCATCGCCAGCGTGATCGCGTCGACGTTGCCGGTGCGCTCTCCGTTGCCAAACAGGCAGCATTCGACGCGCTGGGCGCCGGCGAGCAGGGCGAGCTCGGTGTCGGCGACGCCGGTTCCCCGGTCGTTATGCGGATGCGTGGAGAGGATGACGGCGTCCCGGTATTTTAAGCGGTCCGAGCAGTATTCGATTTGGTTGGCGTAGACGTGTGGCAGCGACATTTCGACGGTGACGGGCAGATTGATGATCATCGGCCGGTCCGGGGTTGGCTGCATGACGTCGAGTACGGCGTTGCACACTTCCAGTGCGTAGTCGGTTTCGGTGCCGGTGAAGCTTTCGGGCGAGTATTCGAACAGGAAATTGCCTTCGTATTCCTGCGACAATTTTTTAACGAGTCTGGCGCCTTCGATGGCGATTTGCTTGATTTCCTCTTTTGATTTTTTAAACACCTGCTCGCGCTGGGCCAGCGAGGTGGAATTGTAAAAGTGGATCACCGCGCGGGGCGCGCCTTTGACGGCTTCGAACGTTTTGCGAATGATGTGGTCGCGGCACTGGGTGAGCACCTGGATCGTCACGTCGTCGGGGATGAGGTCGTGGTCGATCAATGTGCGTAAAAATTCATATTCGGTTTCGGAAGCGGCGGGGAACCCGACTTCGATTTCCTTGAAGCCGATTTCCAGCAGCATTTGATAAAATTCGAGTTTTTCTTCCAGATCCATTGGAACGACGAGGGCCTGGTTGCCGTCGCGCAAATCGACGGAACACCACATCGGGGCGTGTTCAATGTGGTCCTTTTTCACCCAGCGATATTCATTTTCCTGTGGCGGAAAATAACCTGGCTTGTACTTGTTTGCATCCATCATTTCGTTTTTCCTCCTAATCTTTCCCTTAAAGACCGGGATATAAAAAAAGCCCGTCTTCAAGGTTTTCACCTTGAGAGACGAGTTGATTTACTACCCGCGGTACCACTCTCTTTGCCATATCCATGACCTCTTTACAGTCCAACAACTGCTTCCCTTTTAACGGCGGGGCTCCGTATGAAACTACTGGTTTCGCTTCATCCGCTCCAAGGTGAGTGGAATCGACTTGGGTTTTCTGTCTTTCACCAAAACAACAGCTCTCTATGAAACCGGCCTCGACTCTTTTCCTTTTCTTCGCGTTTGTGTGGATGTACTTTTCCTATTTCTTTCAATCCAACAAGTATATTTATCATAGAAAAGGAATGTAACAAAGTCAAGAGGTTTTCTGAAAATTTATAAATATGTTTCATTCTCCTTTTTAAATGGTTCCATTTCTGACTCACTTAAGTTCCAAACGGGATGAGACTCAAGCCGGCCAAAAAGGATGTCGCCTGCTCCATATTTCAATCCACTCATCCCAAACGGGATGAGACCGATCGGTCTTTCCGAAAGTGGGTGTCCGACGTATTTCAATCCACTCATCCCAAACGGAATGAGACATTAAACGATTGAACATGTTAGAAAACCGGAGCTATTTCAATCCACTCATCCCAAACGGGATGAGACTTGAAGTTTCGGATGGTGCTCCTAATTTTATCATCATTTCAATCCACTCATCCCAAACGGGATGAGACGTGTGACGAACGGAATGGAGCAACTCGATCCAACGATTTCAATCCACTCATCCCAAACGGGATGAGACTATGGCCGTTTTGATAATATTCAAGAAAAAATGCGTATTTCAATCCACTCATCCCAAACGGGATGAGACTTGTCCGACTTTCTGGAATCCTTTACGTTCAAGATTTCAATCCACTCATCCCAAACGGGATGAGACTGCTAACGCTTGGACTTCTTCATCGTAAATATGGAAATTTCAATCCACTCATCCCAAACGGGATGAGACCTGTTGTGTATTGATGCCTTGCATCTGTACCATATCATTTCAATCCACTCATCCCAAACGGGATGAGACTGTCAAATCGAATTGAAGGCGATGCAAAATATTGATTTCAATCCACTCATCCCAAACGGGATGAGACAGTTCAAGATCAATATATTTCGCAACTGCTATTATATTTCAATCCACTCATCCCAAACGGGATGAGACGAATACGATGTCGCAAAAATCAACTGTGCCATCATTTCAATCCACTCATCCCAAACGGGATGAGACCCGTTGAGACGTCCGCACCTTGCTATTTCACATCGATTTCAATCCACTCATCCCAAACGGGATGAGACGTATGGGGAGTCACCATATGCTTCACTTTCTGTAGATTTCAATCCACTCATCCCAAACGGGATGAGACTGTTCCCGCAATCTCTTCTTGCTTTTCTTCAATGATTTCAATCCACTCATCCCAAACGGGATGAGACTCATTTTTGCGCCTCCTGAACGGCGACCACGTGATTTCAATCCACTCATCCCAAACGGGATGAGACTGGATGGAACGAGCGCTCTATATATAGATGGATGGATTTCAATCCACTCATCCCAAACGGGATGAGACATTTTAATGAGGTCTTTAAGCGTGAAGCGGTTAAGCATTTCAATCCACTCATCCCAAACGGGATGAGACCATCGCGCGCCCTATCCCGCTAAACGGACAGTAATTTCAATCCACTCATCCCAAACGGGATGAGACTCTAGATGTAAGGTGTAAGGTGTAAGACTAAAGATTTCAATCCACTCATCCCAAACGGGATGAGACCGGATGAAATCGACTCGATCGACCACGTAATCAATATTTCAATCCACTCATCCCAAACGGGATGAGACTATAAAAAAGAAGCCTTTTCGTCTTCTTGACTTATTTCAATCCACTCATCCCAAACGGGATGAGACGGCGATGATCAAAAGACCGACACTGGTGACAAAGATTTCAATCCACTCATCCCAAACGGGATGAGACTGCTTTTCCTTGCTGATTCTCATTTTTGCGCCTCCTATTTCAATCCACTCATCCCAAACGGGATGAGACATCGTGGTGGCCGCTTCTCCTGATACGTTGGTTATTTCAATCCACTCATCCCAAACGGGATGAGACCCCACAATCCCCATAGTACGAGGATTAAAGGCATATTTCAATCCACTCATCCCAAACGGGATGAGACTTGACTCCTCGACGCTCTCTACGCTCCGTGATAGTATTTCAATCCACTCATCCCAAACGGGATGAGACATTTGTTAGCGGTGAAATCGATGAAACACCCATATTTCAATCCACTCATCCCAAACGGGATGAGACTAATTGACGCAATGGCAAGGATTTCTTCGTTTTTATTTCAATCCACTCATCCCAAACGGGATGAGACTTCCCACCTGCAAGGCTTTCAGCAATTTATTTGTATTTCAATCCACTCATCCCAAACGGGATGAGACAATCAATCGCTCGTGTAGTCATGAGTAAAAAACGATTTCAATCCACTCATCCCAAACGGGATGAGACAATGGCAAAGAAACAGAAACGAACGTAGACTTTAATTTCAATCCACTCATCCCAAACGGGATGAGACTTTCAAGTGGTTGTAGTTCAACGGCGCAAATATCCGCATTTCAATCCACTCATCCCAAACGGGATGAGACGATCGGGAAGCCATGCGGTTGACTATATGCACATTATTTCAATCCACTCATCCCAAACGGGATGAGACTCAAGTGGTTGTAGTTCAACGGCGCAAATATCCGTATTTCAATCCACTCATCCCAAACGGGATGAGACTCATCCCTTTTTCATTTTCTGCTTGGTACCAAGGCGGATTTCAATCCACTCATCCCAAACGGGATGAGACTCTTTTGTTAATTTCAAAATATCGTTCTTGTTGTCATTTCAATCCACTCATCCCAAACGGGATGAGACCAACATGATAAGCAACACGTTCATCATCTTCATTGTATTTCAATCCACTCATCCCAAACGGGATGAGACGCCAGTAATCGTAATTTGTACAGACTCCTGATTATTTCAATCCACTCATCCCAAACGGGATGAGACCATAAAAGTTTGAAGCAAATTCACCATTGCTTCATTTATCCTCAATAGAATAAACAAAAAATATTTTATAGTTCACGTATATTCTTTTTGAGCAAATTAACATTACATTTCTAGGTGCGAGTCCCTCCGCTTTTGCATGAGCACTTCATATTCGCACCTTCAGAAAATTAAATTATCATCGACATCAATACCATTATCCAATCCATAGACTTCAATTTTTGTACGATAATTTTTACCTAAATTATAGAAGCGTACACTATCTACTTCCATTTCAATAATATCTAATATTGCTTTTTTTAATTTTAAATACTCACTTTGATCAACAATACATTCATACGTCGAATTTTGCACTCTTCTTCCATAAGAATGACATTTTTGACCAATCTTTAAAAGTCTTTTTTCTCCATGTTTAAATTTTGTATTGATGTCATACACTACTAGTACTAGCATCATTTTATCCTTCTTACTTCCATAATATTACAGGATAAGCATCCAGTTCATCTCGTAAATATTTTGCCAGCAACGACGCTTGTACATACGGTGCGAGTCCCCACTCCATCTTTTCTTTTAAATATGGGTGAGTAAAAACTTCTAATTTCTTCTTCTGCCATTCTGAAAAAAATTTTTTCTTGCCATTTTCCGTTAACAGCACTGCGCCGTTTTCAAGGATTTTAAAATCATTTTTATTAATTACACGTTTGTTAATCATACTTAGCACAAATCGATCACAAACAAGCGGCCTAAATTCCTCTACAAGATCTAAGCTTAACGCTGGTCTTCCAGAACGTTCCACATGAAATGCTCCAATATAAGGATCCAACCCTACAGATTCTAGGGAAGAAGTAATCATTGACACTTCTAAAGTATACGCTAACGATAACAAAGCGTTCACTCGATCTAGTGGTGGCCTCCTTGATCGACCTTTAAATTCAAAACCATTTTTTTGAAGAATCATTTCAGAAAACACTGAAAAATATTTTCTAGCTGCCTCTCCTTCGATTGCTCGCAAAAAATCTTTATCGGTACATGATGAAATTTTCTTCATACAGATTAATAAATCATTTGATACTCGTTTCATCTTTTCCATATCAATTTGCATTGGATGATCACGAATATATCGTTCAATAAGCCATCGCGAATTATAAATTTTACCTAAAACACAGTTCTTCGCAATATCAAATGATACCATAGAACACATTTTCTGATATTGAAGTTCTCTTAAATATACATTTCCGGTGATTGGTGGTTGGATTCTCGATAAATAGGATCCATTGGGATCCAGAAAAACAATCGAAATATTCATCGTAGCACATAATTTCATCAGTGAGGGACTTACGCCTCGATATCCAAATGATACGATGCCTTCAAGATTATGAATGGGAATCCTTCCGACTTCCTTACTCTCTTTATCATACATAATGATTGTATCTAATTTGCACCCTAAATAATAATCCGGAGTCAAAATGTATAACGTATTTTTTAATTTTCTCATTCATCACTCCTCTTTCATCGCTAAATGAATATATTCCAAGACAGATTTCCCGTTATCCTCGGGTATACAAAGTTCTTTTAATGAGCATTGTTGACATTTTTTACTTTTCTTTACTTGAGGAATGTGCTGGTTTTGAAAATAACTATGCATCTCTATAAAATAGTCTTTTACTTTTTGTTTAAGTTCTGCCGTTATCTTAATTTCCTCTCTTCTCTTAGTAGTGGCATAGTAAATCGCCCCATAATGAATAGGAAAGCAAAACATTTCCTCTAAGCAAATCGTCTGTGCCACAAGCTGCAAAACATCTTCGTCGCTCACTTTCGGTTTTCCCTTTTTATATTCGATTGGATAAACAGAGAAGAGCCCCCGATGCCCAAAAACCGGAACTCCATCTTTATCTTGACGCAGTTCAACTACATCACACTCTCCTGTTATGCCAAGTTCATGCGATACGACTTTCATTCCTCTTGCAATAATCACATCTTTCCTCTTTTCATTCAAAAAAGGATCGTGAACTCTTTCATGGATCTGCTCCCCAAGCGTGGTATGGTAATTCTCCGCCCATTTCTTGTCAATATGGATCAATCCCCATTGACGCCTACAAAATGCAAAATGTTGAATACCCGAAATCATCAGGTATTCAACTTCATTGTACTTATTCATACATCTTTTCTTTGGATTTCGACCGATTGCGGAATCTTGTTTTCATGAATAATTACTTCATAATCATCATATTTTCTCGGTGTACCAACATCTGGTTTTTTCACAACTTCTACCTGATCAAACAGCTTATGAGAAGGGCAGTCACCAAACTCTGAAGAATGTTTGAATACAATCAATTCTCTTACCGCCATTTTTCCACGAGAAGCAGAATGGTCATTTTCAAACATATTTGTGATAGCTTCCCACAATAAATTTAAATCATCTTCGGAAAAACCAGTAACTTTTTGGGCTAGATTAGCGGAAATAAAACCTTCTGCACGATACAATCCGTAAGGAATAAACGTTTTTTTACCTATTGTATTTTTCTTGGTCTCAGCATCTTTTTCGGTTGTGACAGCCATACGCGTAATCGAAATTTCCTGAGGAAAAATTGGATCAATACTTTGTGCAAACGTAAATTGAACTGGTCCAGTCACCTGTCCGCAGTTCATTCCACCTTTTACAAAAGTTGTCATGACAGCGCCAAATGTTCGAATATCATAATAATTTTTACACATAAAGTCTCGAGCCATCAAATCACCAGCCGCATCTTTTTTTACTCTCTTCTTTTCATTTTTACTTTTTGGATCATCGCTTAATTCAAGTCCAACATAATTGATTGCTTCTTCATCCTTCAAGTTTAATGGAGTTCCCTCAGAGATATAAATCTTGTACCCTTCCACATTCTCACGAGTCATTGCCACGTAGTTTCGAATCTTTCTTTTCAAACATACATCGGTCACATATCCCAACTGGGTCTCCGGATCAATTCGTGGGAGGTTTCCCGCATCCGGATCTCCGTTTGGATTTCCATTTTCACAATCAAACAAAACCACAAAATCATACCGATTCTTGATTACTTCACTCATTCTTCAGTTCCTCCTTCTATTTCTGAATCTTTTTTCTTTTCAAAGATTTTTTGTCTTTGCTGATAATAACCAATCATGAACTCACCTTGCTCTGTTGTATTCATGATTTTTGGATAAAATCCAGCTAACCTTTTAGTCAACTGTTCAATAAGTTCTGACCAATAAATGGACGCACCATAATTCTTACGATTCAACTTTCTTAAATGATATTTTGACAGCATGAGTAATTGTGAATAAACTTTTCCAGGAGACATAGCGGCAGCACTAAAATACCGATCTTTAATTGTCGTATTCAGTTCTTCGTCCGCAGAGTCTTGCTGCACCACCTCTAAAATACTGAACAGGCGTCCTAAAACATATGGTTTGCTTATTGCGCTTTCATTCAATCGTGCCAGCAGTGAAGCTTTGTCTTCATTTTCAGCTTTCTTTGCAAATAGTTTGCGCCTCTGCTGATAATAACCAATCACAAAGCTTCCTTGTTGTTCAAAATTCATCATTTGTGGAAAAGTTCCATTTAATAGATTGATGATTTCTCCAATGCGTTTATCATCCACAATGTATAATCCTGTATTTTTAATGCGCAATTTACGCAAATGATTACTGGACAACATCAACAAATTCGGGAAAACCCGCGATGGCGAAACAGATGCTGATTTGAAAAACTGGTCTTTGATTGTTGTCACCACTAGCCGATTTGATTTTTTTGGGGATGAGGATCGTTCCACCACTGTTGAGTCTAAAAAATCATCTTCAGAATCCTGCTGTAATTTTTCCAAAACGCTAAATAACCGCCCCAAATTATATGACTCGTTTAATGAATGTTCATTTAAGAAAACTTCTGGAATCTCAGCGGCTTCTTCATTTCCATTCTTTTTTTCAAAGAATTTTTGTCGTTGCTGGTAATAACCAATCACAAATTCCCCTTGTTCATCTGGATTCATCGTTCTAGGAAAGAATTCATCATTTAAGGAACTAATAATATTGCCAATAAGCTTATCCGCATTAACATAGGCACCAAAATTTTTAGATCGTAACTTGCGCAGATGATTACTGGAAGACACGATTAAATTAGGAAAAACCTGAGCTGGTGATGCGGCGGCAGAATTAAAATATTGTTCCTTGATTGTCGTATTCAATTCTCCTTCTGTGGAATCTTGTTGTAGTTTTTCCAAAGCACCAAATAACCGACCTAAATTATATGGTACACTTGATGATTTTTCATTTAACGTCTCCGTTAAATTCTCCACTTTATAGTTCCTGTTCTTTAAAAGAAATGCTTTAATTATAGATGCTCTTTCCCAGCTCACATTTCCTCTTTCTGCTTGAATTCGTTGCATAATGCTAGAAAAAAGTGTTTCCGGATAAGGAGCGTTATTTAGTACCGACACGAGCAAGTCACCGACTAACGCAGATTTAGGTGCCTTATCTTTTGATTTCTTATCCACCGTCTCCTGAACCAAACGATAAAAATGAATAAAGTCAAAATCAACATAAGCCGGCTTCGCCATTTTCATCCGTTCATTATGCTTTTGAAGATTGCTTAAAATAGATCCAAAGCTGTTCTCTAGAAAAAAGCGAGCGGAAATACGCGCGGCATTTGGCGTTAATCCCAAAATAAAGAAAGGTTCATTCGCGTTAATATTGGCGTCGATCATCTGACCGCGGCTCAACCTTTTAAAAACATTATGAATGATCTCATCGCTCTTTTCACTTTTAGTTAAAAACGATCCAAATATATCCTGATATTGCTTATCTGCGCTTTTTGCCCAATAAATGAATTGAACGTCTCCAATCCCTGTATGCGATTCTCTGTTTGACAACAAATAATTTAAAGTTGTGACATATTTAAAAGCCGCTTCCTCTCCAACTGCCGAGTTGCCATTCCTGTCAAGCCCATATGAAGTATAAGACTCATCATTAAAAGAAATCAATGCTGCTCCTGGTTTGGCACCAGGCAATTTAATACCTAAATGAATTTCAGGAATATAATCTTCTTTTCCAGTAATAATACACCTTCTTGTTTCGCCCTCCAGCGTTTGATTCATATAGCTTTTCCAAGCATTTTGAACCAAAACATCATCTTGCGCATATTCTCCATCTAACCTAAAAACTAAATTACCAGTTGCTAATATTTTTAAATGCGCCGTAATCAAATTACTCGGATGATCTATATCAGTTTGAAAAGTATCAAAATACTTCAAAATAGCCTGAGCTATCTTAGAAGGTACGCCATCTAAAACTTGATGATGAAGCTTCCTGGCCGCCTCAAATTTCTTAACAGTCGCTTTTAAACTATCCTTTTTATATTCTATTCCTAAAAAATAAGATAAGTTATCACAAAGAAAATTTGGTAAGATGCCGCTTGTTCTTTTTAAAAATGCCTGAGGAACTAACATGGATTTCTTTATCAGTTTTCCTTTATCTGATTCAGCCACTGGAATCAAACTAAGCAAATTGCCTTCTTCATCAAGATCCAAAACTCCACTAACCTCCCAATATGCCCAGTTTTCTTTCGGAACCGTACCTTTTTTGGCCATCTCATCATACAAATCAACTAAACTTTTGATAATCATCGAAACACCTCGACATTCCCCATTTCAACAACCCCGTTCTCCATCACCGCGTTAAAGAACATTGGCGTGTAATGCTGTGGATCAGAATAATCCATTCCATATAACATTAATCCAAACTCTCTCGTTCCCTCACCCTCATAGCAGGACACTTCTTTTCCAGTCGCTCTCTCAAAATAAGCAGGAAATTCTCGACATCCAAAATATGGTTGTTTATAACATTGACCTTTTTCAATTCGTCGATTAATAATCGAGGCAAATTTAGCTTCTGAATCCGTCTCATTCATCTTTTCTGGAATCAGTTCAAAATGATATTCAATAATGTATTCCACATTTGTTAAAATCGAGGAGTTTCTCATGGCGATATCCTGATTGCGATCAAGATAAAGGAGCTCTTTTTTCCCTTCCAAAACCTTACGAACTTTATCCGCTGAAACTTTACTTTTCAATTCATTTCGCTTAACAGAAATCCGTTCGATTGGATTGATCACTTTCACACGGTCAATCACATATTTCAAACCTGGATGCCAGTAAATACTTTCAGCGATCCCCACTAACGAGGATGGGGTGGGAATGTCATAAGAATATCTTTCCACTTTAAGCTCCGGTCTTGAAAATAACGCTCTATCTCCAAATACTCGAATTTTATATCCCATACTCTTTTCCTCTCCTTTCTATACTTCTATAATAGTTTTTATGGATATGAAAATCAACCTGTTTTCTCTCTTTATTTGATTTTAAAAAAAAATATGCTATTGTTATGACGTCTTCTGAAAAGAAGTGGATTGAAATTATAAAAGATTTTATGGCGTAAAGGTAAGGCGTGGCAACTTTTGTTTGCTGCGCCTTTTACCAAAATATCGCATTCCCTCCTTCGTCATTCTCTAAAAGCAGGCCTATATTTTCGTCATAAGCTTCTTGATCCATTAAGATAAATAAATTCGTAATGGCCTCCATCGGTTTAATTTTCCCTAAATTGTAAAACTGTTTGATTCTCTGATGCGGCATAGAAACCGAATACCTTTGAATCATTTTTAAATCATCCTTTGTTCCATATTTAGATTGCATTCTAGCGATTGCATCCTTATTTTCTTCATTTGGAATCACAATTAAGGAAGAATCCTCCTCAATCAATTTAAATTCTTTACCAATCGTTTTTAGCTGATAATTTTCCTCTTTTTTCAAAATATCCTTACAATCCAGCGATCTCTTCAAATCATATAATTCATGGAAATAAACTGTTGCTGCATCTGGATCATTGCAATCTATCCCCTTTTTAAATAAAGATTTTGTTATTTCAATTTCCATTTTTTGACTTGAAGCACTCTTAGCCCCTTCCAATTCAAATATATAAGTCTTAGAATCCTCTTTGTTCCGTTTTCCTTCTCGATTTGAACGACCTCCGGCTTGAATGATTGAATCCAGACCAGCCATTTGTCGAAAAACTGTATCAAAATCTAGATCTACACCTGCCTCTACCAAACTTGTCGCAATCAATATAACTTTCTGTCCATTTTTCAGACGCGACCGGATCATTTCCAGCGTTTTTTCTCGATCCGCCTTATGCATTGTTGTCGATAAATGAAACAATATTTCTTCCGGCACCTTGTCTTTCAAAGATTTATACAAATCTTGTGCAATTTTCCTTGTATTCACAATACACATCGCACAATGTTCTTTCTCTAAACGATCCACCAGAGCGTCGCTTGAAAATATACCTAGATTTTCATAAGTCGTCCTCTGGAAAAAATCGAATTGATTTTGAACAGATGGACATATCTCCTCTACAACTTTAAAATTATTTAAATAATTATCCAAAGCGGGCTGCGTCGCTGTACAAAAAACAGCCGAACATCCAAAATAATCAACCAACTCATGAATCATATTCAAGCACGGACTTAAATAATTTACTGGAAATTTTTGTGCTTCATCAAACACGAAAACACTATTAACTAAATTATGATTTTTTCTACAAGAAGAAGACCGATTTGAATAAAAAGATTCAAAGAATTGTACACTTGTCGTCACTATTATGGGTATATCCCAGTTTTCAGAGGCGAGCCTCATCATCAAACCATATTCATCCTCTTGAAATTCATAATTCGAGTGATGTTCCAAAACATTTCGTTCTCCGGCAAATTCACGAAATACGTCTGCATTTTGTTCAATAATCGTTGTGTATGGAACAACATAAATAATATGATCCATACGATTCCTTTTTGCATGTTCCAACGCAAACATCAATGAAGAGATTGTTTTTCCTCCTCCCGTAGGGACAGTCAACCTAAAATAACCCGGATCCGTATTTTTTCCCTTCTCCATTGCCGTTCTTAATATATGGCTCCTCCGCCCATTCAAAGTTGCTAAAGAAGCCTCTTTCAACCATCCTTTTTTATCAAGCTTCTCTTTCACAGCTTCATAAATTTCAACTATCGCATCTCCATTCTTTCGTTTTATCTTTCCTCTACTCATAAATGCTTCTGTATCAAGGAAATCCGCATCAACAAGACTTGAATATAATAATCTTGTCAAAGTTGCCATATAAAGGTATCGTTCTGTTTCCGAACTTGATTGATCCAGTTTATCTAAAACTTCTTTAATTTGATTCGTATCCAGAGAAATTTTTTTCACTTCACTTTGATATGCACCATAATTCGAAAGATTTTTTCTCTTCATTCTCGCTCTAAATGTCGGTGAATCTGGTGTGTCGCCGCTACTCCCTAAATCACACAACCCGCTATGATGAGACATAATCGGCAAGGAAATCAATAAATCTGTTATATTTCCAAAATCATATAACGCCTTTGTCAACTGAGCTCCTGCTGTAGAATGATCCACACGATTCGTTCCACCACGCACACGTTCCTGAAATTCAGGAGAGTATTTCCCCACATCATGGAAATTTCCATTGATTTCTCCGATATTCCTCATTCCAAATTTTGCGCTAAACTCTCCCGCCAATTTAGAAACATTATTTAGATGATCAATCAATTTTTGTTGATCTCCATCTTCATTTGTATGTCCAATCCAATCCATATTCCCACCTTCTTTGTTTGCATTTTTTCAACATTATAATTCTATATAATATAATTATAGCCCCAAAAGTTATGAATGCGCTATCATTTTTGGAAATTTATATTTTGACTTGGAATAAAACGCCATAAGAGCGCTGTAGTAAATTTATTTGAAGCAAAAAGCAGAAAGATACCATTTCCTTCCGCTCATTAAAGAATAATTAACAACTATATAGTTCTTTGCAAAATTTTATTCTTCCCAAAAGAAAAAAGAATATCTGCCGTATGGATTCAATTACCCTTTCTTCAAAAACTATCTGATTCATTATCATTAATCCACTCAACCCAAGAGGGTTGAGACCTCCGGACTCGTACTCCAAATCCAAATCGACTCTATTTCAATCCACTCAACCCAAGAGGGTTGAGACTATCGCAGCAATTGTACCGTGTGCGTAAAAGTTGATTTCAATCCACTCAACCCAAGAGGGTTGAGACTCGCCCAGCGTCTTGGGATGACCGTCGTCGTGCTCCATTTCAATCCACTCAACCCAAGAGGGTTGAGACATGGCAGCGTGTAAGGCTCATACTTTTGCGTTTTATTTCAATCCACTCAACCCAAGAGGGTTGAGACGGGGTGTATTTATCTGGAAAAGTACAGGTACACCAAAATTTCAATCCACTCAACCCAAGAGGGTTGAGACAGAAGATTCAAACAAGTTTATTCGTTCTCCGATATTTCAATCCACTCAACCCAAGAGGGTTGAGACATATCGACAAAAAGAAAAAGGAATGGGGTGAAATATTTCAATCCACTCAACCCAAGAGGGTTGAGACCGAAATGCTTGGAAATCCACGTGCGGCCAAATGATTTCAATCCACTCAACCCAAGAGGGTTGAGACTGGAATCGTATTTGCCGTCGAAGGCTCTTTTCGAAATTTCAATCCACTCAACCCAAGAGGGTTGAGACAATCTTAAACCTGCAGGATGCGGGGGTGGATCAATATTTCAATCCACTCAACCCAAGAGGGTTGAGACCGTTTCTGGATATATTGTTTACTATAAAAGCGACAAATTTCAATCCACTCAACCCAAGAGGGTTGAGACTTACTTTCATATCTTTAGATAAGATCTCTGTTTCTGTATTTCAATCCACTCAACCCAAGAGGGTTGAGACCAAATAGCCGACTGCGATGTCGTTGTCCGCCATATTTCAATCCACTCAACCCAAGAGGGTTGAGACGGGAAAGGTATACGACTTTTTGTCGGACGAGGCGATATTTCAATCCACTCAACCCAAGAGGGTTGAGACTTGATTGCTCCTAACTTTCCTTCTTGTAATTTGTATTTCAATCCACTCAACCCAAGAGGGTTGAGACCTCCTTCTTTTTTTAAATAAGTTAATTACCGAAAATTTCAATCCACTCAACCCAAGAGGGTTGAGACCGTATCACTAACCAATTAACATCTAATTTCTTAAACAAACGTCAACGTTTGGAAATCATTTAAATATATCTCTATGAATTATCCTCATTTTCTTATTCAGGCACTTTTTCTTTCGGTGCGAATCTCCCAAAGATTTCAAGTTCACTTTCTATTCGCACGAAGAAAACATCAAATTTATTTCCTTTTCATAGCTTAATCCACATTTTATACATGAACTTGATCTAAATGATTTTCTACTTAATTCAAAAATTCTTTTATTTTAAATAAGTCACTCCTCCCAATAAAAACAGTTATATTCTCGGATTTTTATAACCCCTCTTGCTGAATAAATCCAAATCTTTTTATTTATTATACCTCAAACGAAAACTTATATTCAGTCTACCAGATTAAATAAACGAAGAAATAAATATGCACATAAAGAAAACCCCTGCATCCCGACATTTTCAGAATCACAAGGGTTTCATTCAATTCAATTTCTCTATCTCAACCTAAAACAACGTCATCTGGTTCTCCTCGTCCAGACCCTCCGTCGCCCCCATCTGGTCCATCTTATCCAGCAAAGTCTTCGAAATCTGCGTCCGCTTCAAAACATCCTCCTTCGAAAGAAACGCCCGCTCCTCCCGCGCCTTGACAATCGACTTTCCTACGTTGTCACCCAGACCGTCCAGCGACGTGAACGGCGGAATAATCATCTTCGGATTGTCCGGATCGACCCGGAACTCCGTGGCCGCCGATCTCGTAATCGAAAGATTCGTAAACCGGTATCCCCGCAGCACCATCTCCAGCGCCAGCTCCAGCGTATCGTAAATCGCCTTGTCCTTCGGCGTGTTCATCTCCTTGTTCAGCTTGATCTCGCTCATCTTCTTCCGGATGGCTTCCTCGCCCTGAATCATCGTCTGAATGTCGTACGCATTGCAGCGAATCGAAAAATACTGGCAATAATAATACGCCGGCATATGCACCTTGAACCAGGCGATCCGCACCGCGTTCATCACATACGCCACCGCATGCGCCTTCGGGAACATATACTTGATCTTCTTACACGACTCGATGTACCAGTCCGGCACCTTGTTTTCCTTCATGAGCTCTTCCCACTCCGGTTTCAAGCCTTTGCCCTTTCGCACGCTCTCCATGATCGTGAAGCTCGCCTTCGGCGGCAAGCCATATCCCATCAAATCCACCATGATGTCGTCACGACAACCAATGACCTCGTTCAGCTTACACGTGCCATCCTCGATCAAATCCTTCGCGTTCGACAACCATACATTCGTACCATGCGACAATCCCGAAATCGTCACCAGCTCCGCGAACGTCTTCGGCTTCGTCATCTCCAAAATCCCGCGCACAAACGGCGTACCAAACTCCGGGATTCCCGCCGCACCCGTCACTTCCGAGTACCGCGTCGAGTCGATATCCAAACCATCCAGCGACGAGAAAATCGACATCGTCTTCGGATCGTTCATCGGAATCGTCGTCACGTCGATTCCCGTCATTCGCTCAAACATCTTCATCGCCGTCGGGTCGACATGACCCAAAATATCAAACTTCAAAATATTGTCATGGATCTGGTGGAAGTCGAAATGCGTCGTCTTCCACTCCGCGTACGGGTTGTTCGCCGGATACTGCACCGGCGTAAAGTCATGCACATCCATATCCAGCGGCACCACGACGATTCCGCCCGGATGCTGCCCCGTCGTTCGCTTCACGCCCTCGCAGCCCTTCGCCAAATCCGTCCGCTTCGCCTCCGAAAACGGAACCGGAAGCTCCATTTCCTCCTCGAAGCCTTTCACGTAGCCGTACGCCGTCTTCTCCTGCACCGTGCCAACCGTGCCGGCCCGGAACACATGATCCTCGCCAAACACCTCTTTCGTATAGGCGTGGGCGTTGGCCTGGTATTCCCCCGAAAAGTTCAAGTCGATATCCGGCACCTTGTCCCCCTCGAAACCAAGGAACGTCTCAAACGGAATATCCTGCCCGTCGCCCCGCATCGGCCGATGGCAAATCGGGCACTCCTTATCCGGCAAGTCGAACCCCGACTTCACCGAGTCGTCATCCAAAAACTCGTAATGCTGGCAATGATGGCAAATGTAATGCGGCATCAGCGGATTCACCTCCGTGATCCCCGACATCGTCGCGACAAAACTCGAACCAACCGAACCACGGGAACCAACCAGATACCCGTCCTCGTTGCTTTTCTTCACCAAAAGATGGGAAATATAGTAAACCACGTAGTAGCCCGCGCCAATGATGCTGTCCAGTTCCCGCACAAGCCGCTTCTCCACGATTTCCGGCAAATCCTTCCCGTACCACTGATGCGCCGTTTCAAAACAAATGTCCCGCAGCTTTTGATCGGAACCCTCGATATCTGGCGGATACAGCTTGTCCTTGATTGGATAAATCGGCTCCATCGTATCTTTCAGCTTGTTCGGATTGTCAATGACGATTTCCCTCGCCTTGTCCTCGCCAAGCCAGCTGAACGCCGACAACATTTCCCGCGTCGTCAGCAAATACTGGTTCGGCGCCGGATACATCTTCCGGTCCTGCGCGTTGTACTTATACAACGGATGCCGCGCGTTGCCAATCGCCTTCGCGTTAATATAAATATCCCGGATACGTTTCTCATGCGGATGCACATAGTGCGCGTCGCTCGTCGCCAAAACCGGCTTGCCAAGCTCGTCGGCCGCCTCCAAAATATAGCCCAGCACCTTCTTCAAATCCGCCGCGTTCAAAATCGCGCCCCGGTCGATCAAGTTTCGATAGCATTCCAGCGGCTGCACTTCCACGTAGTCGTAAAACTCCATCGTCTTCTTCAGCAAGTCGTGGTCGCGCGTATGCGCCATCTCGAACACCTCGCCGTTCTGGCACGACGACCCCAGCAGCAAATTTCCGTTTTTATGCTTCTCCATCAGCTCCGCCCGCGGGATGCGCGGCTCGGCCACGACATTTTCCGTCGACTTGCCATTGTACGCCAAATACTTCGTATGCGACAACGTGATCAGCTCAAACAGCTCCTTCAGCCCTTCCTTGTTTTTGGCAAACACCGTGATGTGGCTTGGCCGCACCTTTTTAAAGCTGTCCTCTTTCTGGTTGTCCTGCAACGTATCCAGCGTGGCATCCGACTTGTACGCGTTCAACATATGGCAAAGCACTTGCGAAAGCACCTCCGCATCGTAATCCGCCCGGTGCGCCCCTTCGCCATCGTACTTCACGCCATAGTGCCGGCACACGTTCCCCAGACGATACCGCTTCAAGTCCAGCATCGCGTGCGCCAGCGGCAGCGTGTCGATCACCGGATTCGAAAATTCCGGCTTGCCAAGCTTTCTTGCCGCCGCGTTCATGAACCCCACGTCAAACGTCGCGTTATGCGCCACCAGCACCGCGTCCCCGATCCATTGCTTTAAATCGTCAAACACGTCCTCGATTGGCTTCGCCGCGTCCACGTCGCTCTGGTTGATATGCGTCAGGCTCGAAATGTGCGCCGGGATCGACCGCTTCGGATTGACAAACAACTGCTTGCGGTCAATCACTTCCCGATCCTTCATCTTCACCGCACCAAACTCGATGATCTCGTCCAGCCGGTTCGAAAGACCCGTCGTCTCCAAGTCGAAAATGACGTACTCCGCGTCCTCCAGCTTGCGATGGTCATTGTTGTAGACGATATGGTACACCGGGTCCACCATGCTCATCTCGCAACCATACAGCATCTTGAACTTGCGTTCCGGATCCTTTTTGTTCAGCGCGCTCACCTTGTGCTGCGCCATCGGAAACGCCTGCACGACCTGGTGGTCGCACACCGCGATCGCGTCCATCCCCCAGTCGTACGCCGTCTGAATGTATTCCTCGATCGCGCACACGCCATCCATTTCCGAAAAATTGGAATGCACGTGCCATTCCACCCGTTTTTTCAATTCCGGATCCCTGCGCTTTGGCGCCGGAATTTCCTCCACTTTGGAAATCATAAACGAGTTCGCCCGCGAATACGAGTCGTACACGACTTGCCCAGTCAGCCGGACAAACATGCCTTTGCCCACCGACTCGATTTCCTCCAGCGTATGGCGCTTGCCTTCAAACCGCTTGGCGACGATCGCCTCCTCGTAGTCGGACACATACAGCATCTGCAACGTTTTGCCACTCTTCGTCACCCGGTTGTCGACATCGAAAATGTGGCCTTCGACGCACACGTTGTCCATGCCCACTTCCAGATCCGCGATTTTAACTAGCGGCGCCGCCTCTTTTTTGTAGCGGGCGAACCGCTCCTTCTTTTCCACCGGCGCGCTCTTTGGCACCGGAAGATCCGGAATGTACACGGCTTCCACCGGCTGGTCGTCTTCGACCAAATCCACTTTCAGCGCCTGCCGGATGCCGACTTTCGCCAGCAGCTCCTCCAACCGCTTCAGCGAGCGGTTCATCGCCGCCGCCTTTTCCTCATCCGTCGTGGAAAACGTGTACGATTGCTCGCCCTTGCTTGGATTGATATACCGGAAGCATTGCAGCCGCGTTTCCTTTTGCGTGAAAAAAGCGACATAGCGCGATAACTCGCCCACGTTCACTTCGCCGTTTTCCGCCTGAATCGTCACGTCCACGCTGGCATGGAACGTCAGCCGAAGCGCGTTGACCATCCGGTCGTACACCTCGTATGGCAGGGGCGCCTTCAAAGCGAAATACAACGTCAGCTCGCGGCGTCTTGAATGAAACTCCGGCGTCTGAAAATAAGAAGCCCCCTCAAAAAAAGAGGCGAGTTCCTCGGGGAGAAACTCGATCAATCCTGTAATATCGTTTTTCGACATAGACCCTCCTCTTCTACTTGGCCATTTTTTCGAACGCGTTTTTCGCCGCTTTCTGCTCCGCCTTCTTCTTCGTGCTGCTCACGCCCACGCCCAGCTGAATGTCGTCCAAATACACGCCCATCGTAAAGGTTGGCGCGTTGCTTGGCCCGACTTCCTCCAGCAGGCGGTACTGGAGCGTTTTGCGCGAATCCGCCTGGATGACTTCCTGCAAATGCGTTTTGTAGTCCGTCACCTCGTCGCTCTTTTCCTCTTTGAACACCGGCTTCATGACCTTCTGCAAAATCGAGTCCACCGCCTTGTAGCCCTGATCCAAATACACCGCGCCGATGCACGCCTCAAAATGGTCCGCCAAAATGCTCGCCCGCTTGCGGCCGCCCGATTTTTCCTCGCCGACACCAAGCATTAAATAATTGTACCAGCCCAGCTGCTCGTTCAAATGGGCGAGGGTCGCCTCGCACACCGTTTGCGCGCGCAGCGTCGTCATTTTGCCTTCGCGCATTTTCGGTTCCATTTCAAACAACTGCTGGGCGCTCCAGATTTGCAGCACCGCGTCCCCCATGAATTCCAGACGCTCGTTGTCGTCGATTCCGTTATGATGTTCGTTGGCGTACGAAGAATGCGTGCACGCCTCGATATAATATTTCGGATCCTTTACGGAATATCCGTTTTCCTCCATCCAGTCAATTAATGTTTTCATCCATTTCCTCCTGCTCCAACAATGTTTTCAAAACGCAAGCCGGCACGAATTTCGCCACATCCTGATGGTATTTGACGAGTTCGCGCACATTCGAGCTTGAGTATAAATCGTACTCCGGCTTCGTAAACAGGCAAACCGTTTCCACGTCCGGATCCAAATACCCGTTCATAAACGCCATGTTTTGCTCGTACGCACAATCCTGCCCGTTCCGGATGCCGCGAAACAGCACTCGCGCCCCCGCCTTTCGACAGGCGTCCACAACCAATCCGTTTTGGACGGCGCAACGCACGTTCGGCAACCCGGCGCACGCCGCCTCCAGCCACGCCAGCCGCTGATCCAGCGAATACATCGAACGCTTTTCGGAATTGACCGCCACAAACACATACAACGTATCCACAAGCCGGCTCGCGCGCTCGATAATGTCCACGTGCCCGAGCGTCAGCGGATCAAAGCTGCCGCAAAACGCGCCAATCATAACCGCACCCCTTTCATTTCCTTTTCCCGGATCTTCGAAATCATCTGCTGGCAAAGCCCCAGCGCGAAGGAAACCGCCAGCAAAGACGAGCCGCCGCTGGAAATAAACAGCAGCGGGATCCCGGTCATCGGGATCAGCGCCCCCACGCCGCCAACATTCAAAGCGAAATGCAGGAACAAGTACGTTCCCGTTCCAATCAAAATCATTTTTTTCACCGTGTCCTGCGTACGCAGCGCGTAATAAATCAGCCGGTACTCAATCACGCCATATAAAAAGATAATAAACGCGAAGCCGAGAATTCCCGTTTCCTCAATCGTCACCGCGAGGATGTAGTCGTTGTCGGCCTGCGTCAAATAGCCGTATTTGCGCGAGGAATTGCCAAACCCTTTGCCAATCACGTGGCTGTCCGCGATTCCATACAACGAGTTGGCCGGCTGGTAACCGGTCCCGTAAATATCCGAATACGGGTTTTTCGCGTTGACGATCCGCGTCGCGATGTGGGCCAGCGGCGTTTGGGCAAGAAGATCGGTCCCGATGTCCGTGACGCCAAACAAGCCGACGAGCGCGATAGCGCCAGCCGCCAGCAACACAGTCACCCGCTTTTGCACTTTGCGCAAAGTCGGATACGACGGCAGCATCATGCACACGTACACGATGCCGCTCGTGATGGCCGCCGTCCCGTAGTCTTTTTGCGCCGCCAGCAAAATCATCGTCACAAGCCAGGCGATGAGCGGCCAGCGGAAAAACGCGAAAAAGGACTTGCGCTGCTCGCGGTTGCGCTTGGCGCTATACACCGCGCACGCGCAAATGATGATCAGCAGCGGCTTGCCGAATTCGGAAGGCTGCAACGTGACCGAGCCGATGCGGATCCAGGCGTGGCTGCCGCCAACGGCCGGAAACGCGAACGGGGTGATCATCGCCCCGATAAAAATCAAAAAAATCACGATTTGGATGCGGTAGAACCAGCGCAGACTAAACCCCTTGTCCGCGTACAGGAACGTCAAATACGCCGCGCCCAAAAAGGCGAACTGTTTGACTAAAGCGAAAAGCACCGTGCGCAGCGAATCCGTCGTCTGGCCTACCGCGGTCGAGGCGATCATCGCGGTCCCGAAAAGCATGAGTCCAAAGATCGCCAGGTTGAGCGGAACGTCCGAGTAGGGAGCCAGCGTCACCGTGTTGATAAAATCGCGGATCCGCGTATTGCGTTTCAGCTTGCGAAGATATCTCTTTTCCTTTCTGGAAATTTTTTTTCTTTGTTCAGACATGCTCCCATTCTACCATAGAAACGACATGTTCATCGAACCTTTTTGCACAATCTCCCCGTAAGATAAAATCGAATGGAACGATTTGTCAACACGTTGAAAATGGATTAAAATGAAAAAGCGAGGAAAATAAAATGAAAATAACATTAGATACGATTATTAGCGATCACGATCCTAGGATCCGCGAGAAAAGCGAAAAAGTTGCCCTTCCCCTGGACGCGCAGGACCGCGAGCTTCTCGAAGCGATGCTTACCTACGTGCGCGATTCACAGGACGAGGAAATCGCCAAGCGCGACAACCTGCGCCCCGCCGTGGGCATCGCCGCCATCCAGGTCGGCGTTCCAAAACAAATGCTAGCCATCGTCTGCCCGAACCCGGACAACGAGGAGGAAGACATCGAACTGGCTCTGGTCAATCCGAAAATCATTTCGGAATCGGTGCAAAACGCCTATTTGGATTCCGGCGAAGGCTGCCTGTCGGTACTGGAAGAGCACGAAGGGCACTCCATGCGGCACGCCCGCATCAAAGTGCGCGCCTTTGACTTGGTGCGCAACGAAAACGTCACGATTCGCGCGAAAGGGTTTTTGGCGATTTGTCTGCAGCACGAAATCGACCATTTGTCGGGCATTTTGTTTTATGACCGCATCGACCCGAACGATCTATGGAAAACGGATCCGGAAGCAGAAGTGTACTAGCTTCTGTTTTTTTGTTCCTAATAGAGTATAATAAAGTTAAAGATTTTTTTATGAATAGAAAGAGGTCATCAATGCCAAATAAATCGAATCACCATCAAGGAGGGCATTTGACAAACAAAAAGACCCCGGTTCGCAAAAATCAAGTCCAAAAAGGCGACACGTTGATTTACGCCTTGGGCGGACTTGGCGAAGTCGGAAAAAACATGTACTGCTATGAATATGAAAACGAGATCTGCATCGTCGACTGCGGCGTTTTGTTCCCTGGCGACGAGCTGCTCGGCGTAGACTATGTCATCCCGGACTACCACCATTTGATCCGGATGAACAAAAAAAGGAAATTCCTCGTCATCACGCACGGTCACGAAGACCATATCGGCGGAATTCCTTTTTTGCTGAAACAGGTCCAGATCGACGCGATCTACGCACCACGGTTTGCCAAAGCCCTCATTCTAAAAAAACTTAGTGAACACAAAGGACTCGAAAAAGTCCCGATTATCGAGATCGACGAAGACTCGTCGATCAAGACTCGTTATTTTACTGTTGGTTTTTTCAACACGATCCACTCCATCCCGGACTCGCTGGGCGTGCTGATCACGACGCCAAACGGCTCCATCGTGCATACGGGCGACTTTAAGTTCGATCTCACCCCGGTGGGCACCAACGCCAACTACCAGAAAATGGCGTACATCGGCGTCATGCAGCCGGACGTGCTCATGGCCGATTCCACCAACGCCGGCGTTGAGGAGTTTTCGATTTCCGAAAAAGACGTCGCCAACGAGATTTTGGAAATCATGCGCAATGCCAAGCACCGGCTGATCATCGCGACGTTCGCGTCCAACGTGTACCGCGTCAACCAAATCATCGAGGCGGCGCTCAAATGCGGACGAAAGATCGCCGTCTTTGGACGAAGCATGGAAAACGTCGTGGATATCGCCCGGAAAATGGGTGTCATCAAAATCAAGAACTCGCAAATCCTTTCCCCTGAGGAGCTGTCCCGCACACCGGACAACGAAGTGTGCATTTTGTGCACCGGCTCCCAGGGCGAACCGCTGGCCGCCTTGTCGCGCATCGCGTCGGGCACCCACCGCCACATCCACTTGAAGCCAAGCGACACGGTGGTGTTCTCGTCCAGTCCGATTCCGGGCAACGCGTCCAGCATCAACAAGATCATCGACAAGCTGTTCCGCTCGGGCGCGACCGTGCTGTCCAAATCGGTTTTAACCAATTTGCACACGACCGGCCACGCCTCCAAGGAAGAACAAAAGCTCATGCTGCAGCTCATCAAGCCGCACTACTTCATGCCGATCCATGGCGAATACAAAATGCTCATGCAGCATCGCCAAACCGCGATCGATACCGGCATGCCGCCTGAAAACATTTTTGTGTGCGCCAACGGTGACATTCTCATCCTGCGCAACCACGAGCTGCTGCAAAGCGACTGGCGCTACCAGGGCGACGACATTTATGTCGACGGCAACGACATTTCCGGTTTGTCGACCGCCGTCCTTAAAGACCGCCGCATTTTAGCCGACAACGGTCTGGTCGCCGTCATCATCGCGATCGACTCGAAGGAAAACAAGATCCTCTCCAGACCGGTCATCGTTTCGCGCGGCTTCGTCTTTATCAAAGACAGCCAGGCGCTCATCAAGGAAGCCGAATTTATCGTCGGCGCGTCTTTGCAGGAAAAAATGAAAGAGAAGACGACGTTCTCGGAAATCAAAAACTGCATCCGTTCGACGCTGGAGCCGTTCCTTTACAAAAAGACGCATCGGAATCCAATCGTGATCCCGGTCATCTTGAACTCGAAACAAACGATGGAGGAAATCACGAAAAAGCGCGCCGCGCACGACCGTTCGAAACGGCCGATCCATTCCAGACGGGAAAACAATCATCGGGAAGCGAAGTAATTGCTTCCCTTTTCTCTTTTTATGGTAAAATTGTGCATATGACAAAACTTCAAAAAACCTTGTTCATCGCCGTGGCCGTCCTGACCGCGTGCATGATGTCGATTTGCGCCTCGCTCTATCATGCCATTTACATCGAGCCTGGCGAGATTGCTGTCAACTACCAGATGATCAAAAACAAAAAAATCCCAAAAGACATGTACGACGTGTCCATCGTGTATTTCACCGATTTGGAGTATGGCAAATTCCAGGACCAGAAGCGGACGGACGCCTTGTTCAAAAAAATCGAGGAGCTGCACCCGGACATTCTTATTTTCGGCGGCGACCTTTTCGACGCCAAATACAAAACGACCGACCAGGACCGGCAGGCGATGATCGACCGGTTCGCGGCCCTTCCGGCCTCGCTGGGCAAGTTCGCCGTCATCGGCGAGCAGGATCTTGTCAACGAGGAGCGCCAGACGCTTGTCTACGACATTTACGCCAACAGCCAGGTCGAGGTCGTCGACAACAGCACCCGGTTTCTTGGCAACCGTTCCAAGTCGGGCATTCAGCTGATCGGTTTGCGTACCGACGCCGACTTCAACCAGGCGCTCGCCAACGTGGATGACACCCACTACAACTTGCTCGTGTCCCATTACGCCGACCACCTGCGCAACGACGCGCTTAAAAACGTCTCGATTTCCTACGCGCTGGCGGGAAACTCGCACGGAACGCAAATCCTGTATCCGATCCTTGGCGGCTACCGCAAATATCCGGGCAACGAAAAACTCAACCGCGACAACGGGGCGAATCTTCCGTTTCCGTACTATATTTCGGCGGGAACCGGCTGCATTCACGTCAACGCCCGTCTGAACGCCACGCCGGAAATCGTCTATTTGATTTTTTCACGATAGCCTATCCATCTTCCTTTTTGGAAGATTTTTTCATGTTTTCATGGTGTTTTCCTTGATTTTGTGTATAATGAAGTCATCAACGACAGGGGCGCCGCAAGGCTGAGATGTGCGAAGCACGGTCCCTCGGACCTGATCTAGATAATACTAGCGTAGGGAGTCTGTGGATTATTTCCTGCGCCTCATTGGAGGTGTTTTTTTATGAAAAAAAATTTATCTGTCAGAGAGCTTGTGTTGATGGCCTTTTACGTGGCTTTGTTTATGGTGTTGGACACGTTTGTCAACACGCTGCCGTTTTTCCAAATGCCCAATGGCGGAAGCCTTGGTCTTTCGACCATTCCTTTGCTGATGGCAAGCTATCAGCTCGGCTGGCAAAAAGGACTCGTCGTTTCGATTGTGAGCGTCTTCGCCCAGTTCGCGACCGGTCCGATGTACACCCCCGATCTGCTCGGGTTCCTGCTCGACTATTTGATCGCATTTAGCGTATACGGTCTGGCTTGCCTGTTCCCGAATTTTGGCTGGTTTGATTCCGGTGTCCTGATCACCAACGTGATCCGCTTTCTTTCTTCGACGATTAGCGGATGCGTCGTATGGGGACTGCTTCCTTTGCCTTCGGCGGCCTACAACGCGACGTACATGGTCCCCACGCTGCTTCTCGACCTCGTGCTCGTGCCGCTGCTGCTCAAAGCGCTAGCGCCTCTCATGAACAAGGCGCGGGCCTGATCTATCTCTATCCGTTTCCGGGATGCCGTTTCGGCATCCTTTTTCATGGGCAAAAAAAAAGAAGACGCGCGTCTTCTTGCGTTATCCCGCCATGGCCGCCAAAATCAATGTGACAGCGAGCATGCCAAGGATCACGATGGATCCCGAATGCGGGATCGGCTGTTTCCAGTTGTCCTTCATTTCTTTTCTCCCCTTCTTTTCCCATTATGTTTTCATTTTTAACTTCTTATATTTCATATTGTAACATAAAACGCAAAACAATCCAAAAGAAAAAGACCATTTCTGGTCTTTTCGAATCTGGAAACCGTGATCTCCTACAGTCCAATCCGCTGGAATCGGAATCTTTTTTACTCCATTTTCTTCTAGAGCTTTGCGCGTAAATCCCTGTCTGCGGCCGATGCATCTCCCCTGCTTTAAATTCCAGCGTTTTTTTATATTATTAATACACCAAGAACTCCCATGTCCAAAATAAAATCCACTCATAAAATCCATAAAGAATACAGACTGTGCTTTTCAGGGGGATATGGATATCGCTCGCTTTGCGTGCGATTAGCTCTGTCTATAAAATACCATTGCCTATGGGATTGCGCAATTTTAACGACCTAAATGTTATGTTTTTTCTAATACAAATTTTAAACCAGAAATTTCTCGCGCAGCCGGGCGATGTCAGCCTTTTCCAAGCCAAGCCCTTCGATCAAATAATTTTCCATCGTGCCAAAATTTTGCTCGATGCTCTGGTACGCCAAATCAAGATACTCTTTTTTGGCGTCATACAAATCATCAAGATGGCCGACAAGATCGGGATGGGCGCGCAGCCGGACCGCCAGCGCGTCTTTTTCCCCTTTCAAATACACGTTTGTCTGCAAATAGTCCTGGTAAATCCGTTCTTTGGACACGCCCAAAGCGCTCAGCAGCAGCATTGTCCCGACACCCGTCCTGTCTTTGCCCTGGGTGCAGTGCCACAGCACGCTGCCTTTCTCGCTGGCGAGCAAATGCTCGAAAAAGCGCCGGTACGCCTTCAGTCCCTGCTCGGACACCACCAGTTCCTCGTACATGCAGCGCATCGTCTTTTTCGCGTGCCGAATCAAATCCAGCATGTTTTGCGCGTGCGTGTCTTTCGCCAGCAAGTCCAGCGAGGACGCTTTTCGCGGGGAAACATGGACGTTTTCCGCCTGCAGCATGATTGGATCGGGCGCGGCGAGCCGTTCGACTTCCGTCCGCAAATCCATCACGAGCCGGACGTCGAATTCCTGCTCCAACCGGTGCCGGTCGGCTTTGGAAATTTTATGCAAACTTCCGCTTCGCAGCAGCTTGTGGGGCAAAATGAACCGGCCGTCCATCGTCTGGATGCCGCCAAGATCGCGCGTGTTGTCCAAAGACTCGAACCCGATTCGACTGCCTTCGAACGCGCCGAAAATGATAGCCGGATTGGCTTGCTTCAACGCTTCGAACACGAGTTCCGGATCCTTGGACTCCAACTCGAAGGTGTACACTTTTTTATTTTTATCCACCAAATACAGCGCGCCTTCCCACTCGAACGCCCAAATCACATGCTGGATGTCGATTCGCCGTTCCCGTCCGTTTTCGCTGAACGTGATACTTGTCAAAGCATGATTGTTTTCCTGCATAGCCAATCCTCCTTGTATTATTATACCGGCCTCCTTTTTATCAGGTATCTTAAATGCCCAAAAGAAAATCCCCGCCAAAGCGGGGATCGCCAATCAATCGGGCAGGTTCGATTGAATCATGTCAATATACGTAATCAAAAACCGGACCGTTTGCGGCACGCCCAGCTTGGACGAGTCGATGCACAAGTCGTAAAACCGGGAATCGCCCCATTTGTGGTCGCAATAGTAATTGTGGTACGTCTTGCGGTTGCGGTCGGTCTTTTTGATGAGCGCCTGCGCTTCCTTTTCTGACAAGCCGAACTGCTTCATCGTCCGCTCGACTTTCATATCCATGGCCGCGCTGACGAAAATCGTGATCGGATCGTAGCCGTCCAGCACGCTTTCCCCGCAATGTCCCACGACGATAAACGACGCGCCGACCCGCGCTTTTTCCCGCAGGAAGTCGAACTCCTTCATCGCGATGTTGTCGATGTTCGAATTGGTCAGTCCGCGCACGGTCCGGGAACGGATCCGCCAACGGGGCGCCTCGTCGTACTGGTTGATTTGGTCGATGTCATAGCTTTCGTGGATGCCGATCTCGTTGAGCATATTTTCATCGTATACTTTCAGTTTGTAGTGGTCGGCCAGCGCCCGGGCGATTTCCTGCCCGCCGCTGCCAAACTCCCTTGAAATCGTAATGATCATCTTTTTTCCCTTTCTGTCTTACACATAACGGACAAACACGCAAATCATCGCGATCCCGATCACCAAAAGAGTGGCCGGCACGCAGTATTTACAATATTTGCCCCAGCCAATCGGATATCCGGCTTTCATCGCCACGGCCGTGCCCACGACGTTGGCGCTGGCGCCAATCGGCGTCGCCGAGCCGCCAATGTCCGTTCCAATCGACAGCGTCCACGCCAGCGTCGCCAGCGGCACCGACGAGCTGAGCGACAGCATGCGGATGACCGGAATCATCGTGGCCGCGAACGGAATGTTGTCCACAAACGCGCTGGCGATCGCCGACACCCACAAAATAATGCCAAGCATCACATACACGTTGCCGTTGGAAACAAGGGCGATGCCTTCCGCGATCCATTCGAGCACGCCGGTTTGCTCCAGGCCGCCCACGACCACGAACAGACCGATAAAAAACAGCAGCGTCTTGTAGTCGACCTTCGTCAAAATGAGCGGCGCTTTCCTTCCCGCGCCCGCCAGCGTCAAAATCGAAATGAAAACGCCGATGAACGCCACGCTCAAATGCGTGCTGCCATGCGTCACAAGCAAGACGATGGCCAGCAAAAAGATCGCGGTCGAAACAAGGAAGCCGCGCGGATGCGTGATGGCTTCCTTCGGATCGGGAAACGTCTCGATGTCCCGGATGTGCGCCTCGCTCTTTTTCAGCCCTTTGGCAAAGCACAGCCAAAAATACACCAAAACGAACACGAGCGCGATCAGGACGATCGAGCCGGTGTTGGCGACAAAATCGGCGAACGAGTACCCAAGCGCGGTGCCGATGATGATGTTGGGCGGATCCCCGCACATCGTGGCCGCGCCACCAAGGTTGGCGCAAAAGATTTGCGCCAAAATGACAGGCACCGGATCGAAGCGCAGCAGCTGCGCCAGCTCGACCGTGACGGCCGCCAAAAACAAGATGACGGTAATGCTGTCGATAAACATCGACAGAACCGCCGCCATGATCATAAACACCAGAAAGATCCACGTCGCTTTGTAGCGCACCATCTTCGCGAACCGCAGACAAAGCCACCGGAAAAATCCCGCATCCGCCATGCCTTCCACCATGATCATCATGCCGGCGATAAACAAAATTGTGGCCCAGTTGATTCTGCCCACCGTTTCGGCGCCTTCGCTGGCGCCATACCAAAACGCCGGGGTGAAGATGCTTTGCACGTTTAACGTCGACCAAATCGCGGGCCACGAGCCCATGCAGACGCCAAATACGAGCAGCAGCGTGGCCGCTCCGCACCCCAGTGTGACCACGTGCCGCTCGATTTTATCCAAAATAATCAACACGAACATGACCACAAAAATCGACACCGCGACCCACGGTGCCAATCCCAATGCATTCATAATCTTTTCTCTCTGGTATATATGAATTAGCCCATTTAACTGAGCCATTCTATATACCTTTTCCTTT